>ENA-ORSI01000227-ORSI01000227.1-human-gut-metagenome-genome-assembly--contig:-NODE-227-length-59658-cov-15.027247_pt1 | contig 59658 bp, 65 predicted proteins | sample MGYA00242187_ERZ509154 | MGnify/ENA primary metagenome ERZ509154 (study PRJEB26280, sample SAMEA2338627) | human gut metagenome | biome: human gut; feature: human-associated habitat; material: faeces...
TGTATTTGACCACGACCGTGGCGGCATAGGCGGACACCGCCAGCATCGCCGCCATAACCAGTGCAAGTACCAAGGCTGTAAATCGTTTGAATGTTTTCAATGAAAATCCTCCTTTTTCAAAAGATAAAGCCCCTCTGTTGCCAGAGAGGCTTTGCGTTTAGGGTATCAAATTTTAGTCGTAGAGGACGTAGATCAGCAGGCTCCCGCCATCCTCCACGATGCAGACATTACAGTGGAATCCGGCATCCGCCACACTGTCACGTCCCGCCTGCATCATGAGCTGGTGGAATGTGAAGTCCACCATGTCCCGTGCCTTGGCCTCCAGTGTTGCTTGCGAGGCGTCCACCGGCACCGCAGCGGGGAAGCGGTAGGCGCTGTTGTCCAGCGTCAGGCCGCTGTCTGTGACCACGCCGTATTGCGTCACCGCGTAGGCGTTGACCATGTCAATAGCCGCCTGCCGGTCTGCCGGTGCTGTGGGCTCAGGCGTGGGCTCCGGTTCCGGTGTAGGCTCCGGCTCCACATAGCCGGTTTTGGCGTGGACAGTCTCGGAGGGAATGGCCTCCGTAGGCGTGGAAGCAACGGGGGCTTGCTCGGATGTACGCTGTGATACTGCGTCTGCTGATGCTGTCTTTCCGCTGCTGGTAGCTGCGGTTTCCTCGGTGGCTTTCTCAGGTGCAGCCCGTGCAGCTACCTCTGTACCTGCGGCCGGAAGATCGTCCCCGCCCTCCGTCAAAATGGAATTTTTGCTTTCAACAGAGGGTTCTTGAGGGGACGATACCTCCTCCGAGTTGACTGGCTTTTGGCCGCAGGCGGTAAAGAGCAATACACATACTGACACGATCAAAATAAATGCTTTTCTCACAACTTTTTGCGCTCCTTTCTTCTGTATTTGCATCTATTTTAATCATGTTTGCGCCCGAAAATCAATAGGTCGAGAGACTTTATTTTGGGCGGCATAAGCATTTAAAATAAAGTCTTGACAAGCCTTTTGACACTACCACTTGGAAAGAATCTTTCCGTACATCTGGCGTTTGTTGCTGTCGAACCGCTTGACCGTCAGGATCACGGTATCACCTATCTCAAAGTCGCTGTCCTCATACTGATAAGCATAGGAGCACATGCAGACAGTGCCATCCGGCAGGTTGCAGAAAACACCGCCGGCATACTTGCCGGAGATCACAGCCTGCCTCCGGCTGTTGACAGGGTGACGCCGCTCGGCCCCTTCAAAGGGGTCGGACAGCGCTGCCTTCACGGAAATCTTGAGCCGATCAGCATCGGAGTCATAGTCCGTCACAACGCAGTCCAACTCCTGCCCGGGGCGGTAGACAGCGCGCAGATCCGACACGGACATATAGCAGAGATCCTTCTGCGTCAGACGAATGTCATGACCATAGCACTCCACCGTGCAGCGGACGGGGCCAACGTCAATGACACGGCATTTCAGCCGTGTGCCGGGCGCGTTCAACTCTGCCCGATGGGCAAAGTAGGAGCGGCGTGTCTTCATAGCCGACTTACGGGAAGCCAGCGCAAAGCCGTTTTCCCTGTCCACCTTGATGATGTTGAAGGACAGAGTGGCGCCCATGATATGATTCAGGGACATTCCGGGCCGCCCCTCTCCTGACCACATTTCCGTTTCGGGGATCAGGATACGCACACGGTAGGGGACGACAATGGCGCAGGACAGTTCCCGCTTTCGCACCTCGCCGGTCCTGCGGCTGCGTACATTCAGCGAGAACATATCCACACCGATCACCGTACCGCTGAGCGGGCTGCCGCCACGATAGGAAGCGTAGATGGCGTTCCATTCCCGGCGTTCGTCCTCGGACAAATTGCGATCCAGCTTATGGAAATCCAGATGGAAGAACTTCTCGCGGTCACTCATCTCCGGCTTCGGCGCAGGCGGTTCCTGCTCCTCTGCGGGAGGAGCTTCAGCCGCAGGCGGCGAGGTATCTTCTTCCGAAACAGCTTCTTCGACTTCTGCGGTGGTTTCCGGATCGGGCGGAGAGTCCTCCTGTGATGCGGATTCCTCCGCAAAGTCTACGGTCATATCCGCATCATCGGCGGACGGTTCTTCTGCATCTTCAGATGCTTCCGTTGAAACCACTTCGGCTTTAGCGTCAGTTTCTGATGGCACAGATGGAATCTCCAAGTCTTTCCCGGGCGGAGCGCTCCCTGCCAGAATGTCCGGGGGCGGCTGCTCGATGGGTGCGGCTACTGGTTCCGCCATGGCTTCCGTGATCTCTGCAGGAGGATCGGGCAGTGGTTCGGTCGGGATGATTTTCTTTCTGGGCATTCGGTTACCTCCTTTACAACGTTGTGTTTTTATTCGCAAAGAAACGGTGTGTACCGTCCTTTTGCTTCTGTGCAATGATCTGGCGATCCGGCAGTTCCTTGCCTTGTAAGGCAAGGGCGTGTTCCGGAAGCCAGATGAGCCGCTCTTTTTCTCCAATCTCTATACGACGAAAAGAGGGTTCGCGTTCTGCGGTCAAAGCTGCCACATAGTAGGCGGTCAGCTCATCGCCGTAGAGAAAGCAGAGCAGTGCGGGCAGACTGGTGGGGATAGAGAATTGAAGCGGACATCCGCCTGTGATCTCCAGCATCACGTCGATACTCTCCAAAAGCGGCGGATTTGCCGTTTTTGTGATAAGACGAATCACATCGTCCTCCACACAGACAGCGTGAGAGATCCCGCTGAGCTGCCGCAGCATGGGCGTCAGGTGCTCCGGGCGCATGGTCATTACCCGCTCCCGGTACTTGCCATACAGCAGTGCGAGAAGCTGGTCGCGCCGAATACAGCCGACCTTGCCTAAGATCTCCATGATGCACTTTTGCTGGTTGGTCAGCAGCATGATATAACCTCCTCGGAGTTGACAAATAGCGCGGCAAACGGTAAAATAGTATCAGTGAATAGGTCACAGATGCTTGCGGGGCCTGTGATCGGGGGAGTCCCTGCGGGGGCTCCCTTTTCCTATGGCCCGCCAAGGCTGTTGAGATAGGGATCGACGACCAGATCGCTTTCCCCCTCCGTGATACAGTTAAACAGGACAGCCATGGTGTATTGGATCGAGTTGCGGATATTGCGCTCCTGATTGGCCCGCAGCCGCTGCTCCGTATCGCGCAGCGTTAAGTTGTCCAGATCGTGGAGCCTGTGACGCACCCTGCTTTGCGGCAATGTGGCGTTGCCTACCCGAAAGCTGTCCGAATAAAAAAGCCGCTCGATGGCCGTTTCAAAAATGCGGGCCATCTCCGGCTCAAAAGAGGAGAGCTCACAGGCATCCAGAATGCCGGTAAGCTCTTCTTCGTCCGGTCCCTCCGTGACGGATGGACTGACTTCAATATAACTCTCATCGTTCTTCCTCTTATCAGTATAACTTGGCCGCAGATTTTGCGGTTCTGCAGGCGCAGCATCTGCGGTTCTTGAACTGCTGTTTTCGCCGTTCTTGAACCGCCTATCCTGCGGTTCTGGGGAATCAAGAGCCGCAATATCGGAGGTTCTTGTGCCGCATTCCTCCGGCTCCATAAATGGCGCGCACTGGTAATCCGGATCATCCATGGGCTGTACGCAGGCGAGATAGATCTGGTTTGCGTCGCCCCGTCCGCAGCGTTTTTCCCAAATCAGGTGAAGCTCCGCCAGCTTACGGAACGCGGCAGACACTCGCTGCTCACAGATGCGCAGCTCCTGTGCCAACGCTTTGCGGGGAAAAATCACAAAGACCTCGCCATTGTCATTGACCCAGCCGTTCCTGCGGGAGAGCTGAAATCGGTTCAACAGGAAGGTGTAGGCCACCTTGGCGTCCAGGCTCATTTCCGCGTACCGTTGGTCGGAAAATAACCACCGCGGCATTTGCAGGTGGTGGACGCTTTGTATATCCGTTTGCTTCATGAGCGCAAACGCAGGGCGCTGGTTCATTTTTGCGGCTTTCATACCGAGCCCTCCTCATATCGTTTTGTTATTCCGCCTGTTGCCGTGGGGCGGGCTTCAGCTCCACCATGCCGAGATCATCGCCATCTACCTCATAGGTAAAATCATCGTCCTCAGCCATAGAGATCGGCGGCTCTGCCTGTGGGGCAGGTGTCCGTTCTTCGGCAGAGGGCTTTTCTTCCTTCCGAGGCGCGGCGGTCGGTGTCTCCTGCGCTTTTTGCTTCCATGCGGGGATATAGTCCACCACGCGGCAGGTCGTAAGTCCGGCGAAGTCCGGTAATTCTTCCGGCGTCAGCTTATAAAGCAGCGCGGGCCGGTGGCCTTGAAACAGTGCCAGGCACCTTTGCTGATCTAAGCGCAGCACCTCATCCGGCTGCATCAAGTCCCGCTGGATATTACTGCGGGTCTTGGAATAGGGTCGCGTGCTGTTATAGATGGGTGAGAACAGCGGCTGCATGGGCATCTGGTTATTGGTAACAGCAATGGTGACCTTGCCGCACTTTTCCGAGATGTACTTGGCAGAGGTCAGGTCGTTGCAGCCCATATAGATGGTCTGGTTAAAGGTGTTGAGCTGATTTTCCCACTCCTTGCCAGGGTATCGCTGCTGCCACTGGCTGAGGCTCTGTACCACCACCTGACACGCGATATTGAAGCCGCGCACACTGTTCAGCGCGTCGGCAATACCCTCCATGTATCCGATGTTGCAGTATTCGTCCAGACAGAAGTTTACCAGCACCGGCAGCCGACCGCCCTTGCAGTGGAGCCGTGCGTAGTTGGAAAGCTGCGGCATAGCCAGCGAAAAGAACAGCGAGCTGAGAAAGCGGTAAGCACTGTCCTGTGCGGAAATGATGATAAAATACGCACAGGGCCGCTGCCCCGGCAGCACGAGGTCTACATCGTGGTTGCGGGTGATCGTGTCCACCAGCTTGTTCTGGAAGATAGCAAGCCGGTTGCCAAGGCCGGTGATGATATTGCCCCATAGATTTTCGCGGGCCTTCAGGAACAGCCCGTGGTGGCCTTTGGCGGGGTGGTCAGGCGGCAGCGACGCCAGTGTGCGGTTCAGCTCATTGACGCTCATGGTGGCAAGGATCTGATATACGTCGCCCAAACCCCGCTGCTCGATGGGCAGCAGATCACCTTTTTCATCCCGCAGATTGCAGACGTAGTGGATCAGGGCCATCAGGAGATTCAGCTCTGCACGGCTCCAGAAATCGTCAGCCTCCTTGGGGCTGGAGGTGTTCTGGATAATGGTGTTGGCCACCGTCTGCACCAGATCCGTTTCTGTGTCCAGTCCATAGAGACAGTTCCAGCCATCTGAGTGAGCCATGTCCAGAAAGTTGACCGCTTTGACGTAATGACCGTTTTCACGGAAGTAGGGGGAAAGCTGCTCGAACAGTTCACCCTTTGGATCGACACAGAATACGGACTCCTTTCGCTGGGCGCAGCCCATCAGAAAAGGCAGGATCAGGCCACGGGTCTTCCAACTGCCCGGCGCACCGATGCAGAGAAGATTGTTGTTTTCGCCGGGTACCATACGGTGCGCCACATAGGCGGCGTATTTGTCCGGGTCTTCCGGCCGTTCCTTGATCTTGCCCAGCAGCATCCCAGAGACGCTTTGTATGGGGCAGATCTCCAGAAAGGCTTCCATCTCCCGCTTGGTGAGAAAGCCGGAGGAGCCGTGCGTCCCGTCCGGGAGAATATCGAAGCCCCGTGGGTCTCGCGTATACTTATAGCCGGAAAACCAAAGGTACCCACGCTTGGTCACAAGGCAGAACATCAGCACGAAGAACGCAGTGGCTTTCAGCCCAAAGCCGGAGAATATCGCCAGCCAGTTGCGAATCGGATCGAATATCCAGATGGCGGTCATGTCCTGCCCTGTATTATGAAAGACCGCGTCAATACCAAAGCGCATGGAGTTCAGGAGCATCCCATAAAAATACCAGCACACCAACCCGACGGGAATGTAGAGAGGCAGTTTCTTTTTATGCCGCTGGAACCATACGCCCCAGCGGGCTTCAACGGTATCCTCCAGCTTTTCCAACAGCTTTGATAAGCGGGGCATGGATCATCTCTCCTTTTTCTGTGACATAGGGGGTGTCCGGTGGACGATAGGGCTTCGGCACTTTACCCAGCAGATGCGCGATGGCATCCTCGGTCAAGGTAAAGACCCGTGCTTTTCCGGTGTCCCTGTAGTGCGGGCCCCACACCTCTGCCACCTGCTGCGGCAGGGCGGCCAATACGATCTGCGAATGGCCCTGCTCTTGCGCCAGCGTGTAGGCGGCATCCACGCGGCGCAGCTCCATGTCCACCGCCAGCACGAAGGGTTGGCCTTGAAACAGTGCGTCCCAACAGGGACGGTCAGGCGGTGGAGGGCGGTAATGGCCTTTCAGAGCCAAGCGCGTTAAACGCTGGCGGTAATCCGGCTGAGCCATGATCTGAAGCTGTGTCACACCGGTATCGTCGCAGGGCAGAAGATAAACCGGCTGCTGGAACCAGTGGGCAGCGGCGCCGTAGGTCATGAGCTTGCTCTCGTCCTCTGCCATAGGCTTGTCCAGTTCGGTAAGCATATCTGAATAGCTTTCGCCACAAAAAAGGAAGCTGCGCACTCCCGCTAGCCTTGCGGTATTGTTCTGAAAGGCAGACAGCTCATCCATGGGGCAAAGGCGGCCGATGTCCGGACAGACATAGTGCGCGGCACAGAGCAGATCGCCCATGTGGAGCAGCGCCGCCGTGCGGGTGCTGCCCCACGGATTACGGCCCCGCCCACGACCGGCAGAGGTGAGAAATAAGGCATTTCCCTCCGCCAGTTCATCCGGCTGTGTAGCATAGACGTTGATACCGGACTGGTAGGCTGTCAGCAGCAGGGAAGCAAGCCGCAGCCGCCGCACGATGGCATCCGCATGGTACGTTCTCGGCGTATCCGGTAGCCATATGTTTTCCGCCAGCAGCCGCCGCCCCTCTGCGGTAAAGATCATAGCCTCACTTTTGCTATGGTATTTGATGAGCTTCATCGCCAGCAGATTCGATAGCTCTGTCTCGCTGACGACCCGCAGCAGTTGAGCAGGTCGGATATACTGGCACCATCCCAGCAGCCGCAGCGCCTCGATCTCACGCACACAAAAAACCATTCGCACCCTCATTCCTGTGAACGCCGAAAGCAACCTTACACCGTGCCGGTGTAAGGTCACTTTCGGCGTCTTTCTCGCATCAAAACTGTTGGCTCCCCGTAGAAGGCAGTTTTTTCACCGCTGCGGGCAGGAACAGAGGGACGGAAAAGCTTGCCGGCAAAAGGCTTTGTGGGGCGTATATACCCAACAGATTTTGCTTTCTGAGGAAGCACAGCACTTTGACTCGTTTTGGTGGAAAACCTGTTGGGTGTCTCAGCCTCAATATAACCCCGTAACGCTGTAATCTCCCGATCGTGCGGAGAAGAAATCCGGTGCATCCTTCATGTCCAGCACGGTGATGTGACACACATTCTGGCAGCTCCGTGTGGAGAGCATTGCCACCGAAAGCGTATACTGGTCATCGTCGGGGATCACCCTGCCCTTGATGGCGTTGCTGACCGCTTTCCAGCCCTTGTTGTCCTGGTCGAAAATGTGGCGGCCATCCACATCGCTGTATTCCTCGATCACCAGCAGTGCGCTATTGAAATGAGGAAGCTGTCCACCGCAGGTTTCATAGGCGTCCAGCAACTCCACCAAGGTTTCTGTCAGCCATATGGGCGGCTGAAACCGGCAGTGGGGCAGCAGGGTATTGATGCGGATATGAAGCCAGTCGATGCCGATACGTTCCACGCTGCCCACCACCTCCAGCGGACGAAGGGCGCGGCCCCGTTTGTACCCGCCTGTGCCGGGACTCTGCTGCTCGCAGAGGCGGCGGAGCTGCAAGGCGGTATCCTCAAAGCTGCCGCATAACTCCTCCAGCATTCTCTGAAAGGCGCCGGGCGGCAGATTGTCCGCTTGGATCAGCAGCTTGCGGGCGTCTACGGCGGCGTCTTCCGTCAGGCGCTGGATCTCCCGTAAATCAGTTCGTTTGCTCATTTGGTTCCTTTCTTCCGGGCCTGCCGGTCGGTGGGCGATGTGGTAATGGCGTCATACTCCTTTTCCGTGACATGGAAGGCCACGGGAACGTGATTGTACCCAATGCACAGCAAGCCCTCGCCGCGCCGGAATCTCGTGATCTGCCGCACCTCTTCTTCCGAGAGGTTGAGGATCTGCTGGATAAGGCGGGCTTCCTGCTCCTCCATCTGCATGACGAATTTGATACGACTGGAGTCCAGAATGCCCTTGCCGTACTTACCGCCCTCCAGACTGAATAAGTCCTGCATACCCTGCGTGGAGGTGATGGCAATACCGCCAAGGCCGCGGATGGTCTTGACCATCTCCTGCACATAGGCAGCAGCCAGCGGATTGGAACCGGCACCCACCAGACTCCACAGCTCATCCGCGATCAGGGCGGACAACTCGCCGCCCGCGTTCATGATAATGTCGTTGGCCACGTCGATGGCCCAATAGATACCGGGCAGAATCAGATCGTCCGGCATGCCCGAGGTGTCCAACACGATATACTTGTTGTCGATGCTGATGTGGTTGCGGCGGCCCATAGCGGCGGCAGAGCCGGTCACATAGCGGGTCAGCACCACCGCCAAATGCTTGGTTTCCGCCTTTTCCAGCAGAACGTTGTACCAATCGGGGATAATGGGCATCTCCTTGAATGCGCCGTTTTCATCCACCACGGATGCATTGTCAAAGGTGATCCCATAGCGGTCATAGCACTCTACCAGTGAGGCGTCCAGATAGTTCTTGTCTTCCTCCGTGAGATCCTTCTTTTGCAGGGAGTACCAGATGATGAGCCGGGAGATCTTGTCCGCCAGCACGGAGTCGTCCCGCGCCGCCAGCTCTTGTATTCCGGCATAGGCGTCCAGTGTCTTGCGGCGGATAGCCATGATATTGGGACAATCCCGCGAGGAGGGGGACAAGCGCAGATATAGGCCGCCCAGCTGCTCGCAGTTGGGACGGAACTCGTGGCCTTTCTTGGGAATGACGCATACCACACGCTTTCCCTGCTCCCGCAGACGTCCGGCCAGGCATTGGAGCGTTACGCTCTTGCCGGCGCCGGAGTTGCCGCCGATCCACCAGTTGCCGTTGGTGTATTTGTAGTCGTCGTAAGGGTCGAGGAACACTGGGGACTTGTTGTAGAGGTTCAGCCCCAGAAAGATGCCGTTGCGGTCGCTGTGCTCATAGGACACAAAGGGGAATGCCGCAGCTACGCCGGTGGTCAATGCGTTGCGGCGGCTCTTGCGCTCAATGTCGGCGTCCAGCGTGACCAGCGGCAGCGTGGAGAGAAAGCCCTGCTCATTGGCGTAATCGCAGCGGCGGGCGATCATGTCCACCGATACACACAGCTTCTCCACGGCGGTGACGCGCTGCTCCAGCGTATCCGGATCGTCCGCCACCACTTCGATGAGGGTGTGCATATAGTAGAAGTCCTCACCCTGCCGGTTCATGACGTCCTTCAGGTAGAGACCGGAGGTGATGGCACTGTCCAGCTCCTCATAGTCCTGGCGGGTATCGCCCACGTCCCGCATCCGGCTGCGGTTGAGCATGGTGGTCTGTGCAATTTTGGAGAGTATCTTTTCACGGTTCTGGCGGGTAAAGCTGAAGCTGACATTGACGCCCTCGCCCGCCTCCACCAGCGGCGCAAGCCAGCAGGAGCCGACTGTGGTACTGTAGCCATAGCCGGTGATGTAGAGATAGGCATGAAAAACGCCGTCCACTACGATGTAGTCACGGCTTTTCGTATCAATGGCAGTGGGGGAGAGAATGTCCAGAATGGTGGTAGAGCCGGCTTCCAGCTCGGAGAGATCCGGCCTTTCCGGACCGAACAGCAGCCGTTTCAAAAGCGGCTGCTTCTTGATAACAGGCTCGGCTTCTGCCGGTGGTACGGGTTTCTTTTGCTTTTTCATTGGTGATACTCCTATGATAGATGGTGTGTGATGCAGTCCATTTCAAAAACATAAAATGAAGCACATCAAAAACATAAAACAAAATCCTTCAAAAACACAAAACGAGATTGACGTAAATAGAATTTTTGCGTATACTATAGAAGAACAGGAGGTGCAGCGTTATGCAGCAATACTTGCCACGAATCGTAGACCGTGAACTGGCCTTGAGGTTAGAGGCGTTTGGCGCAACTTTGATTGTCGGCCCCAAGTGGTGCGGAAAAACGACAACGGGTCAGCAGCAGGCGAAGAGTATTCTGCGGATGCAAGACCCAGACAAAAAGGCAGCTTATCTTGCGACTGCTGAGGCGAAACCTTCGTTGCTTCTTAAGGGTGATAACCCGAGATTGATTGACGAGTGGCAGATTGCCCCCGTCCTTTGGGACGCTGTGCGAACTGCGGTAGACATCCGGCAGGAAGAAGGCCTGTTTATTCTGACGGGCTCCACCTCCGTGGATGATAAGAAGATCATGCACACGGGGACAGGACGAATCGCCCGCCTGAAAATGTATCCCATGAGCCTGTACGAGTCTGGCGAATCCAATGGACAGATTTCGCTGAAAACGTTGTTTGACCAGCCAGATGCGGATATTGATGGGGTCACAAGTCCGCTCTCTATCGAGCAGTTGATTTTTGCCGCATGCCGAGGAGGATGGCCAGCAACACTGCGCAGAAAGAGCCAAGAGGCTCAGCTTTTGACTGCACGGGAATATATCACAAATATTTGTGAGTCTGATGTTTCCACAGTGGATGGCGTACAACGAAATCCCGTCTGGACCAGCCTGATTCTACGTTCCTATGCCCGGAATATCTCCACATTGGCGAAGAAAACCAATATCCTGAAGGACGTGTCCGCCAATGCGGACGGTATAACTGCCCCCACATTGGATTCGTATCTGAACGCGTTGGAGCGCCTTTTTGTGATAGAGGACATTGATGCGTGGTGTCCGGCTATCCGCTCGGCAACAGTAATACGATCCGGTAAGAAACGAGGTTTTACAGATCCGTCCATTGCCGTAGCCGCTATGGGGCTTACCCCCGAGTATCTGGAGCAGGATCTAAAGACCTTCGGCTTTATCTTCGAGTGTCTTGCCATCCGAGATCTGAAGGTCTATTCCTCAGCTTTAGGTGGAAAGGTATCTTATTATCATGACCGGCTTGATTTGGAGGCAGACTGTGTATTGCATCTTTCTGATGGAAGGTACGCGCTGATAGAATTTAAGCTGGGCAGCCGTGAGATTGAAGAAGGTGCTCAGCATCTGCTTGAAATCAAGAATTTGATCCATCAAGCCATTGAAAGCGGCACGACCAGCCTGCGGGAACCAGATTTGTTAATGGTCATTACAGGCGGAGAAATCGCGTATACCCGGCCTGATGGGGTGAAGATCATTCCGATTGGCTGCTTAAAGGACTAAGGCTAATTTGACGGGAAAGGGCATCGCTGCTGCGATGCCCTTTCATTGTGTCTGCGCCTCATACACGCCATGCACCGCCGTGGTCATGTCAAACACGCCCTCCGGCAGCTTGACGCGCTGGCTGGTGCGTTTGTTGATGATCTCGTAGAGCAGCTCCAGCGCGAAGTCATCCGCATAGCGCGGCTCCTGCACCTCCAGTTCGCACAGATCCAGATAGCGGCGGGCGGTGTCCGCCTCCTCATTGAGCCGCTGGATAATGCCCTGTACGGTGTTGGGGGACGCCCGCATCTGCAATTCATACTGGAACACCATAAAGAACCGGTGCTGCAAGGCGTTGCTGGCCACACCCATGCCGATGTCCTGAATGTTATCCAGGATCATCTCACGGCAATAGGCGTTGTCCTCGTTCTTCGCGTACTCCTGCATCCGCTCAACATAACGTGAGATGTCGGCAGGCAGCGTCCGTGCCTCAAACTGCATATGATCCGGCGCGATCTTCAGATATGCGGCAAAGGCTTCCACAATGGCCTGCCGATCCTCGGCAGACTTCAGGTAGATGTTCACCGGTACGATCTCAAGGATCTTGATAAATCGATTGTCCTTTGTAATGACCACGCCGCCGATGATATTCTTGACGGGCAGCCAATTCTGAATGCTGCCCTGATAGCTGGCGGTGACGCCGGTCTCCACACCACCGCCAAATAGTGCTTTTTTGATACTCATGCCGTTACAACTCCTCTGAAAAACATCATGCGCCTGCGGCAGTGCCATGCCCACCAGCCCTTCAGCCATCGTGTCAGGCTGTCGTCGCTGACACCCATCAGCCCAAAGCCGCCGATGGGGACGACCAGTGAGACGGTCACGATGATCTTCGGCGTCAGGGAGAAGGGCAGATATGTCAGGCACACATACAGCACCGGCAGGCATAAAAGAAGGGCCTCGATGAGATTGCGGATCTCAAACAGGCCCAGGATCCGTCCGGCATTGGTAAAGTTGACAGGGATATAGTAGGTGTCAGTGTTCATCCTCGACCTCCTTCGCGGGCTGCAAAAGCCGCCCTTTATAGGTTTGATATTCTTGCTTTAATTCTTCCGGCGCACCGTCCCATTCTGCCAGCAGCCGCTCCATACCGAGACAGAGCAGACGCTCGTGGTACTCGGTGGGCGGAATATCCGCCAGCTCCATGCGGCTGAGATGTTGGTTGCTGATGTTCATACGTCCGGCAAGTGCTTTCAGTGTGATTTTATATTTGATGCGCAGAACGCGCAGGCGGGTGGGAACGTACATTATCCGGCCTCCCTGTATTCGATATAGGGGATGCGGCACCAGCCCTGCCAGCCGCGGCCCGCGACCTCCGTCCGTACCACGCCGTACTTGGTACCCATGGCCTCCACCGCGTAGCCGTTGCCTACATAGACGCCGATGTGGCCCTGTTTCCATAGGGCGATGCCCACAAGCTCCGGCATGGTGTCCATTGTTCCCGCTATACCGGCCTTCTGAGCGTTGGCGTACATCTGGTCAGCGCCGACATCTGGCATCCCGTTTGTACCGTAATTGATGGAGCCGCTGGCGGCATCAAGCCACCCATAGCCTTTGATGAGTCCGATGCAGTCCGCTGTGCGGCGGCCCAGCCAGTTGGCGCGGATAAAGTCCTCATATTTGCCGACGCCCTCCGGATACTGCTGGAGCTTATAGTTGAACAGAGCTTCTGTCAGGACATTTCCATAGGTACCCCAGCAATAGCCCCAGTTGTTTTCCCACGCCTGCATGGCGTAGGCGGCAAGGTCTACGTTATTCTTGGTGGAGGGGCTGACAAAACCGGACGTATCAATGGTGTCGCCGTAGCTGCCGCCGTGCTCATAGTCTCCGGTATAGCCGGTGTCACCGCTGTAATTGGGACGGTATGGCGCGTAATATTCCGCGTATTCCTCCAGCGCATTGCTCTCGGTCAACACCTCATACAGCGCACCCGCCCATGTGCGGGCGTCTTCCTCAAAGGAGAGCTGATCCATAAATGTCTCCGGGTCAAGGTGGTCAATTTTGATGACCAGCGTTCGCTTGAGCAGGCCGCCGAACTCGAAGATGTTCAATGTCGGCTCATAGCGGAGCCGTGAGGTTGCCAGCGACAACACGGCCTCCGTGGTCATTACCTCCAAGTCCTGTTGATAGGCCACAGAGCTGATAGCAATGAACCGACGCAGGTCATCCTCATCAAAGTCGCTGTTGATCTCCACCCCGTCGATCTCTATGCCCTCCTCTTCATATTGCTGGATAAGGCTTGTCACGATGGCGTCGATCTGCGTATTCTCAAAGTCCTCCAGATCCATATAGAACCCGCCCAACGTCATGGCTTGCCCTGTCATGCGGGCAACGGATGCCGTCCCGGAGGAGGAAAAGCCAAAGAAGATATTGGGGAGATAGGCGAAAATCAGCATAGGCAGCGCGATCAATGCCACCAGTACCCAGATTGCCAGCTTGGCGAGAAACGGCGCGGCCTCCTTTGCCGCCGCCACGGCGGCGCCGTGGACACCGCCCGCTGCGGCTGCCTTGGCGATCCTCGCGGCACTGACAATGCGCCGTGCCATGTCGATGCCGCTGTGCTGACGCTGATTATCCTGCATGGTCATCGTCCTTTTTCTTGTCGGTCCGCTTGCTGCTCTTGGCGTCCTTCGGGACAGCGCGGCCCGATACGGTGGGCTGTTTCACCGGCGTAGGGATATGCAGCGTCTGCTTGGGCGTACCTTGGGTATTCTTCGTGGGGCTGACGGTCGGCCTGCGGGTGCTGTGGCTCATTCCTGCGGTATCGGGACGAACTCCACTGCGCTGACCTGTGACCGATGTAGTGCGGGCGGCACTCCGTTCCTGCGGTATCGTGCTGGAGCGTGGTGCCTTGGTCGGAGCATTGGCAGACGCGGGAGCCGGACGCGCGATTTTTCCTACCACGGTGGAACGGGCGGGACCGGTATTCCTGCTGTATCGGCTCTCAAAAGCAGAGGTAGCCGTATGCTGCTGGGCAGCAGAAGCGGTATGCTGCTGCGCACCTGCCTGCACATGGCTGCTGCGGCTGACCGTATGGCCCGCTTTTCCTGCGGTATCGGAGGGGGCGATCTTCTGCTCGCCGGGGATGTGACTCACAGGGCGCCGCGTACCGGGCATGACAAAGCTGCGGTCTGTCGCTGCGGACGCCGGCTGTGCTGTCGGTTCCGCACCGGATGCCCGCGGCTCAGCCTGGCGCGGCGAGCTGCCGGACTGCTGCTCAGAACGTCTGCTGTCGGCAAAGGTGTTGACCGTATTGACGCCGCCATAATAGCGTCCGCCGCTGGCGGGTTTGCTCCCGGGCTTGCTGCCGGATTTGGTCTGCGTCTGTGCGCCGGTTTTTCCTGCGGCAGTGTTCTTTCCTGCGGTCTGCACAACACGGGAGGCCATCGTTCGCGCCACCGTATAGGTCAGCACGCCGGGGAAGGAACGCCCCAGAGAGTCGCCGGTGATGGCGGGGTTCAGCCCGATCCGCGTGATGATGGCATCGCTCTTCTTGGCTACCTTGACTACGGTAAGCACCATCACGATCCATGGTAGTACCGCTATCCCACTGGGGTGGAAGGACAGGATCGACAGCAGCATTTTGACGAACACCACATTCATCACCATCAGCAGGCACATGGATCCGTACATACGGCACCAGCCGGAGAAAATATCCGAGGTGCTGCGGCTGCCGCCTACGCCAAAGGCCAGCGGCGCCGTAATGGTCAGCACCGCCAGAATGAAATACCTCTCCGCCATCTCAAAAAACAGTTTACAGGTCTGAAACATGACGATGAGACCGAAAACGATGACCAGCAGCCACGAAGCGGTCAGATCAACGAAAAATCCTTCATCCGGCAGTTTGATGGCCGCGGCGTCCGGCATCTGCACCATGTCGATGATAACCGAGGTCATATTCAGGCAGATGTCGCAGATCTGCGGACTGGCCACCAGCAGGAAAGAAAAGACAAAGGTGCGGGTGAACAGCAGCTTGGGGTCGTCGGCCTCGAAGCCTATACCGGCCACCATGCTGCGGGTGGCCTGAAACACCAGATTGCCCAGCAGCAGCGCCCAGCCCACACCCAGCATGATCTGCCGGATGGTCGTGATGATGGGCATGTATGTTTCCAGATAGACAACGTCGAGGCTCATCAGGTCAAACAGCACCGAGGAGAAATATTCCCAGCACTCCAGTATCAGCCCGTATGTCCACTCCAGAAAGCCCTGAAAGATTAGATCAAGCATAGTCAGTCACCCCTCTCGTTCGGGGAGTATGGTGTTTCACGGCTCCAGTGTGGCAAGCCCCTGAAACAGCGGGACAACATAGGCGATAAACGCGCCGATGCCGTTGATGATAGCCCACGCCAGCCAGATGCGCTTCAGCCAGTCCCATGCCTGATCCGATTTCTGCTGGGTGTTGGACATCTTCGCGCCGATCACGGCGATGGCGGTCATAAGACCCGCCAGCACTGTGCTGACCGAAGCGATGTGGGTATAGATGTCCTTGATGATCCGGCTGGCCGCCGTCCACATATCCTCTACGGCGTAGACAGGAACCAATAAAAAAAGCCCTGTCAAAAACAGGACACAGCAAAAGAGATAGACCTTGTATGCGGTTTTCATGTTCATTCAGTTTCCTCCATAGTGGCAGATGGTTCGTTTTCTTGCAGGATATCTGATAAATGCGCGGCAAAGGCACGCATGAAAATGGGGAGAATGTCCTTGCTGCCTGACAGCCACCAGATGGGGTCAGGCAGACCGCGGCGCATGGCGTCATAGGACATGGATAGTGCCAGCAGTGCTTGGCGGGGCCGGTTTTCTACTTCCTCGCAGATAATGTGCTGGCAGACGCCAGCCGCACTCTCGTGGCTCTCTACGGAGTCGCAGAGCTGGTCGTAATAGAGACCGGCGCTGACATAGGCCAGCGGCTGGATAATGCGCTCATCCGGCGTGCCATCGGGTGTGAGCAGCCCCATCCGCCGCAGCCGCATGGCGGCGGAATCATCAAAGGGCGTGGTAATATGCGGCGGCATTCGTTGTGCGTGCATGGTGATCCTCCTCGTGTGTGTAATAGAGAAGACCCGATACCTTGCGGTATCGAGCCTTTTATAATAATTGATATTTAATGTATGGAACGACTGGGGAATGCTACCAAAGAAACTGACGATAACTTAGGTGATACCACCCAAGCTACCAGAACTACTTTTATCCGGTGGGAGTTGCGCGTTTATGTGCAACTCCCTTTAGAAACTCCAGAAACATTTCCTCCAATTCCGCCTCGCTGCCAATCTGCTCTAAATACGGTGCAAACTTTCTGCGGTCAAAAGTTATCTTCTTGGATGGTGCGGAACGCTTCTTATCTGCGGCGGCGCGGGCTTCACGCCAAGCGGCGTAGATGGACTGCTTATCCGCTGCGGGCGGCGGGCATTTCTGTGTGATGTGGTTCATGGCGGCCTTGTTCAGCCGATACCCTTCAACGCGGCACATCTCCACGAACGCCTCCTGTGAGGCTGCATCGTAGTCGGCAATCATATCCGCGCAGCTCAGCGGCAAGTTCCGGGGATTGTTTTCCAGAACATCCGCCAGTGGCGGGATCAGACCCGCCAGCTTGACAGCCTTGCGGATCTCATATTCTGTAACGCCGAAGAAATCTGCTACGATTTCACGGGCGTTGTACCTTTGGCGATTTTCGCCAAAGGTTTCCGGTGCCGCATTGCGTTGACCGTTTCGGTTTTTAGCCTCCAGCATAGCCTTGTATGCTTTGCCGCGCTCGATAATGGTCAGTTCTTGCCGCCGCAGCAGATTGGTAGCTGTGGCGATGATGATGGCGCGGGCATCATTGGCCGCGACGACTTCAGCAGGAATTGTGTCATGCCCGGCCATGCGCCATGCGGCGGTGCGATTGTGTCCGGCCAAAATCTCATATTCATCACTGTCGGGAATACTCCTGACGATAATGCGCTCCAGCAAGCCTTGCTCAAGAAGCTGCTGGGAAAACGCCCGCAGTTTTTCCGGGGGATACGGGTGAAATCCGATATCGGTGGTAAAAAAGGGACGCAGCTTGTCTACCGGAAGCTCGCGGATCGTAGAAGCTGCCACGGGAAGCGGATCGATAAGACTTTCATAAGCTCGGTTGCCGATCTCCATTTCAGAGACCTGCTGGGCAGCGCTCATGCGTTGCTTCAGCAGGTCTTTCATGTTGTTGCTCTTAGCCAAGCGACAACACCTCCCGCGCCAGACTACGGTAGGACTCCGCGGCAGGGTTCTTCGGCGCGTAGTCCAGAATACTCATACCGGCGGCAGGGCATTCCGCCACCTTGATGGTCTGCTCAATGGGGCGCTCAAACACATGAAACGCCTCGCCGTAGACCTCGCCGACTGTTGCCCGGACGCTCTGGCAAAGCTGCGGTCGGGATTGATACATGGTCAGCAGGATACCGGCGATTTTCAGCGAGGGATTGAAGTGGGCCTGCACCGTGCGTACCAGTTCCAGCACATCGGGGATACCCTCGCTGGCAAGATAGTGAGCCTGCACGGGAATGATGCAGTAATCTGCGGCGGTCAGTGCATTGACCGTCAGCAGTTCGTGCTTCAGTCCGCAGTCGATGATGATATAGCGATAGGTGTCGCGCAAGGCGTCTGTGATATGCTTGAGCATTGCTTCGCAGCTGCGGCTGCTATCGCCGTAGGGCTGATACTGAGATAGCTGCATGATTTGCAGCCGGGCCGCGGCATCTGCAAGTCTGCGATTGGCGGGAATAATGTCCATGCCGGTATCGCTATGTAGGATGGCCTTTTGCAGATGCTGCGCAATGTCCTCCGGATAGTCGATGGCGGCCAGCAGCAGAGAAGCCAGTGTGTGCTTCATCTCGCCAGCGGTATATCCCAGTGCCGCAGTCAGATTGCCCTGCGGGTCGTTGTCGATGAGCAAGACCTTCTGCCCTTCAGCGGTCAGCGCGGCGCCTAGGTTCAGGGCCGTCGTGGTTTTGCCAACGCCGCCCTTGGAATTTGTAATGGCAATAATCATCACTTTTCCTCCTGTATTTATTCCGATTTAAGGGGCGTATCACAAGGCGTTTTTTACGGTAATTTACCATAGTTTAACAAGTGCTCACAGCGCGTTTTGCGGAATTTGTTGCAAATTTTTTGGCAGAAAGGACGTTCTATCCCTTATGCCACAACGGATTGTGGTTTTTTGCCGCCGATGCTTCACACGCAGGAGGTCACTGGTTCGAGTCCAGCAGTCTCCACCAAGAAAAACCTCGTAACCATGCGGATTACGAGGTTTTTTCATTTTCTGACTTTTTGGCATTTGTTAGTAACGTGTTAGTAACCGCGTTTATCAGCGTTTCCGGGTCAAGGTGTGTGTAGACATTGGCGGTGGTGGAATAATTGGCATGGCCGAGGACTTTTTGAAGAATTTCAGGGGCAAGACCTTCCTTGACTGCGCGGGTGGCGTAAGTGTGCCGCGTGGCGTGGGGGGTCTTTCTTTTTATCTTGAGCTTTTCCAGCAGCGGGTAGTAGTCCCGGCGGCGGAAGTTGGCGGGCACTTTCTGCCCCTCGTAGTCGGATAGGAGCAGATCGCCATCGGCCTTCTGGGCGAAGTATTCAAAGTACGGCTTTCCCTCCGGCCTGATGGGAATAATGCGATTCCGGCCGGCTTCTGTTTTCTCGCCGCCCACCACATAATCCTTGTGGTAGTCCTTCAACGGCAAGCTGAACAACTCGCCGATGCGCATGCCGGTGGCAAGGAGCATGAGCACGATCTTGGCGGCGTCGCTGCCGTCCTTCTCCAGCTTTTTGATCTCGGCGGCGGTGAAAATCTCTTTTTCCTTTTTGACGTTTTCCGGCAGCTTGACAAACCGGGCAAAGTTGGTGGTGCAGATCTCCTCGCGCACGGCCCATGTGGACATTTGGGTAATAAGCTGCTTGTATTTATTCACCGTGGAATGGCTCTTATCCATGTACTTGTCAAGGACGGCCTGAAAGTCTGCGGTGCGGAGGCTGCGGAACTTCCGGTCGTGCAGCGGCTCGAATACATCATAGGCGCGGTCGTAGGATTCAACGCCCTTCTCGCCGATCTCGCGGTAGTGTTCCACCTTCCATTCCTCAAAGACTTCCTTGAAGGTCATATTATACCGTTCGGTAAGGCTTTTGCCGGAGAGCTTTTCCAGTGCGGCCAGCGCGTCGGTTTTCTTTTCGTAGTAGCCAATGATAACACGGTTCTTGGAGGCTGCCCACGGCTTTTTGCGGCGGCCTGAGAGCTTATAGACACTTCCGGCACCGTTGGGGCGCTTCAACGCCTTGCGGGGCGCTGCGGCCTGCTTTTTCCCGCACCACGGGCAAAAGGCGGATGAATCCGGCATTTCCTGTTTGCATGTTTTGCAAAGCATTTGACATTCCTTTCCGGGTATGCTACCATAAAAGGGTAGACTACTCCCTGTGGTAAGGCGGATATGTTCTACACGACTGCTCCGGTCTCGCACACCGGGGCAGTCTTTTTTTGTTTTATGATACTATTCGGGCGTAGAAGAAAGAAGCTCCTCCATGTTTTTAAGAAGCTCTTTCGCCAGATTACCGGTTAAAATAACGGAAGAAACGACCTCTTCTTGTGTCTCCGTGATACTATTATCCCCGCGGCTGAAAACAGGAGAAGATTGTGTAAAATGAAGAAGAACCTCGCTCTGGTCATTCTTGACAGAGATCTGGAATCCGTTTGCATAAGCGTACATATTGAACCTCCTTACATTTCCTTCAACTCTGTGGATTGATATACAGGCGGTGTTGTTGCTCTGGTATGCCATTTCCCGGGGAAAGTTACTGTTGTCGCCTGCGACTGAATATGGGCGGGTGTATGGGGAACGATAGGAGACTGGAGCGACAGGCCTAATTTTGACGCGATTTTCACCAGAGATTGGAGCGTAAAGTTACACTCACCCTTTTCCCACTTGGAAACCATGCTTTGAGAGACTTCCATAAATTCGGCGAACTGCTTTTGAGTCATACCTCGTTCGATACGTTGAGTGATGATTTCACCGCAAATAATTGCTTCTAAACTAGCCAGTGTGGCTTCCTCTGCGGAGAGCGAGGCGGAAAGCCCCGCCAACAGATCGTTCATACCTTGAGACATCTTAAAACTCCTCCTTAAACCGTTGCAACCGCGAAAGTGCTGGATCAATATACGGGGTGTAATCCGTTTTGCGCTTACCTTCCCGCTCATAGAAGGCAAGAAGCAAAACCGGCTTGCGGTTTGGGAGAAACGAATACAAAATGCGAATGTTAAAGCCTTTCCCAGCTAAGTGCATACTGTATAAACCGCTTTTGATCGGCTCAAACTCCTTATGTCGTGTCGCCTCAACACCGAGAGATAGCAGTATGCGCAGGCGCAGTAAAATAAGCCTGAACACAGCTTCTTCGACACCGGACTCAGCAATTAAAGCCAGCAGTTCCGGCAATAATTCCTCAGAGGCATCGATGGATGCAAAATAGTCCTGAAGATAGCTCAATACTTCATCTTTGTTCATTCGGTTCTCCTTTGCAATATAGTATTACCTATAAGTAATACTATATTCGCATAATATTACCTGACGGTACAAAAGTCAATCCGGTTTTATGATATTTGTACAAAATAACGAAACGATATGCCGTTATTCCGTTATTTGTTTGTTTTTTTTGAAGGTTCTGCCGTAAATTGGTCAAGGTAAATAGTCCTGATTTCAATCCACACGCCCGCGAGAGGCGTGACATAGCATCAGAGAGAAAGCGGCGCTTAGTCAAGATAGATAATCCTGAAAGAGGAAATTTGCATCGACCTTCAGGGCACCGAACAGGGCGCACAGCACCTGCGGCTTCGGGAAGCTGATGCCGTTTTCATAGTTGGTGATGGCGCTGGGGGTTACACCCACCAACGCGGCCAACTCCTTGCAGGACATGCCACGCTTTTTTCGGGCTTGTTTGATGCGGATACCGATACTCATAGTCGTTACTCCTCTATATCGTATTCATAAAGGGCGTCAGCATATCCTTCTTGATAACCGTCATATGAACCTTCGTCATAACCAGATTCTTTGCCAGCCTCAAAGCCTTGCTCATACCCGTCCATATTCCCCTCGGCCCAGCCCTCTTGATAGCCTTCTTCCCAAGCGTTGTACCGAATCGTGTCGATGTCTTCACGGGTATAGCAGCCGGAAAGGGCGAAAAGGGAAGCAAGGATAAGGAAAAGAATGAAAGTCTTTTTCATATAGCACTCCTTGGTGGCCTTCTTATTCGGGAAACTTATCGTGTACATGGAAATTGCACAAAGACTTTAGAATTTTTCGGTACGGAGCGACCCACGTCGTGTCAGGGAGAAGTGGGCGACATTTTCTGCACGGCTGGGCATTCCGTGGCAAGTTGATTGCATTTATCGGACAATCAGCAGAGAAATACCTGCACCCCGGATCGTGGTAAATATCTCCCCTGTGGTTTAGCCACACAGTATATCGGCCAAAAGGCCCGATATCATCATTTGAGTAGGGAAGTAGGTCAGCGGCAGACAGGTAAGAATCGGCGGGAACATGACATGAGCGCCGAAGATCGTCCACATTGATATTTGCCAGACGTTGATAGCCGGCCTTGATTTCATCTAATTCTGCTCGCAATTGTGTGGCCATTTTTCTTGACCTGCCGGATAAGACAAAGGCACAACTCTTGCAGAAGTTGCGTATGTGCGATATAGCCCAATCAAAGAAACCAAATACGCCTAGCAGAAACAAAAGAAAAATGATAAGGCCCGGACTGATTTGAAAACCGCTGTCGGTATCATCAGTTTGTGGTTCCGTGCGTGTGACATTTGAGGAGCTTGAGCCGCCGGATGTACCTGAATTCCAGCCTGTGCGGTCGTCATAATCATATGGACAAATTCCACCGGTGTGCTGGTGGGCGGGATAACCGTGGTGATAGTGGTATTCGCCTGTGGAACGGTCGTAGTGTCCGCCGTTACTGTCGGTACGGCCTGGATGGGCAAAGACGACGACAACGCAGCAGAGGCAACAGACAATGCAAAGCAGCAGTTTTTTCATCGTATCACACTGGTAAAGGCAACGGCTTTACCCAAAATGCGGATATTGTTCATCTCCTCACCCCGGTACACCATGGGCTTGTACTGGGGGTTTTCTGCTTCCAGAGAAATGCAGTCGTCATAGATGTATACGCGCTTGAGGGTGGCTTCATCACCGATCAGGACGGCGGCAATCTCGCCATGCTCCACGGATTCCTGCTGACGGATGTACACAATGTCACCGTCAAAAATACGGGCGTTAATCATACTGTCGCCCTTGCAGCGGAGGGCGAAATCGGCACGAACGTGGTCGGGAGCCTCTACAGTCCCGTCCAGATTTTCCTCGGCCAGAATGGGCGTACCGCAGGCAATGGAGCCGACCAGCGGCACCTTTCGCATGGCAGGCATGGGAATGATGTTGGAGGGCATATGAGCTTCGTGTTCTTCATTCCAACCCATGATAATAGAGGGAGACATCTTGAGAACGCTCGCAAGAGATGCGATGCGGCTTCTCTTCATGTTGGCAATATCGCCAGATTCCCATCTTGACACGGTGGCCTCGCTAACACCAACGGCATTTGCCACGTCAAGCTGCGTCAATCCGAGTTCGGTACGCCGATTTTTTAGAATATCTTTAATTTCCACAGCGACACCTCCTGTTTTTCATATGTTACCACCAACAAATCGCATTTGCAATACGTAAACGCAAAAAAGAAGAAAAAACTTGCGTTTACGTATTGACTTGCGGAAAGACAGGTGCTATACTAGCTTACGTAAACGCAAGTTAAAGCCAACAGGGATGGGAGGTGAAGATTGTGTTTAATCGAAATGCGTTCCGCGCAAAGGTGGTAGGAGCCGGTATGACACTTTCCGGCCTAGCCTCTGAAATCGGTATCAGTGACGCAAGTCTTAATAGAAAGATGAGCGGGAAAAGCGATTTTACGAGACTGGAAATCCAGCATATCCGGATGGTTCTTCGGATGACACCTGACGAAGCGGACGCCATTTTTTTTGCGCCAGAACTTACGTAAACGCAAGAGTGGCGTAAAAAAACAGCCCGCACGGGGTACTTGCCTTTTATGGAGCGCCCGAGGGAAGGAGCGTCAGATCGGAGAGCATACCCTCGATGGCAATCACGTCCTTTCCCGCCCATGGGCGTTCCCTAAAGGGTAAGTACCAGTATGACAGAGCGGGCACCCAAACGCAAAAGAAACGCATAAAAACAGCCCGCGGACGGCGGGCGGGGAGGTGAAAAAAGGTGCTGATATGGGCGGGGCTGCTGCTGGATGCAACGGCGTTGGCAATCAACGCCTTATGGCTGGTGAAGCTGATCCGATCAGCGGGGGAAGAAGTACGCAAGCGCCGCAAGGATGGCCGCGACTACACTCGCTACAGCAGCTATTACGGCTACTATCTTCGTAGTGCGGTTCTCGGCGCGAACATAGGTGCGCTCGTTTGTATGCTCCTCCGTGTCTGTAGCAAGCTTTGAGCGGTAGGCACGGCCTTTGGGCGTGAGAACGACCTGAGAATACGCGGTCAGGCTGGCGCTGATATAACCGCCGTCTTTGAGCATTTGCAGGAAACCATCGGTTTCCAGAATGCTGGGGAACGCATTGAGGAGGTCTGCGTAATCCGCGTGACCGCCGTGGTCACACAGGTAATTCAAGATTTTAAGTTCCACAAAAACACCGCCTTTCCTCTCAATTCTACCATGAAAGGACAGACGGCACAAGAAAAACCACCTTACCACAGGAAGGAGATACCAATGATCGAGACATTAACACTGAATCAAACCGCCGCGTATCTGCGGCAGCAGGGCCTGAGCATTTCTAATCCGGCGCTGGCCAACGGCATCCAGCAGGGGCAGTATCCGTTCGGCATCTGCATCGTCAGCGCGGAGGGCTGCCGGTCGTTCCAGATTTTCAAGACCCTGCTGGACAAATGGATCGCAGAAAGGACGGTGTGCGCATGATCGCTTACATCATGATCTATATCGGGGCGCTGACTGTGGCCGTGAAGCTGATGCACCTGATCGACCGGCTGGAAGGGCGGCGGTGATGAGCAGTGGAGACATATCTTGAATTTCTCCGCTCCAAGATCGTGCTGGCCAGCGAAACGGGCTTTACGCTGCCGCCGGAGGAGATCAACCCGGCGCTGAAGCCGCACCAGCGGGCCGCTGTTGTGTGGGCACTGCGGGGCGGCAGGCGGGCGCTGTTTGAGAGCTTCGGTCTCGGCAAGACTGTGCAGGAGCTGGAATTCTGCCATCAGGCGGTGCGCCACGAGGGCGGCAAGGCGCTGATCGTGCTGCCGCTGGGCGTCCGACAGGAGTTCACGCGGGACGCGGTGGAGCTGCTGCATTACGCGGCGCCGGAGTACATCACCAGCATGGCGGAAGCGGACAGCGCCGCCGGAGATATCTTAATGACCAACTATGAGCGGGTGCGGGACGGGGACATAGATCCCACGCGGTTTACGGCCGTGGCGCTGGATGAAGCGTCGGTGCTGCGTTCCTTTGGCAGCAAGACCTACCAGACGTTTCTGCCGAAATTTCAGGGCGTGAAGTACAAGCTAGTTTCCACGGCGACACCATCGCCCAACCGGTACAAGGAGCTGATCCACTACGCCGGGTATCTGGAGATCATGGACACGGGACAGGCTCTGACACGGTTTTTCCAGCGGGACAGCACCAAGGCCAACAACCTGACGCTGTACCCCCACAAGGAGGATGAGTTCTGGCTGTGGGTGTCCAGCTGGGCGCTGTTCATTGGGAAGCCCTCTGACCTGGGCTATGACGACACCGGCTATGCACTGCCGCCGCTGGATGTGCGGACGCATATCGTGCGGGGCCGGTACGGCGAGGACGCTGACCGGGACGGCCAGTTCAAGCTGATGCACGACGCGGCGGTATCGCTGGCGGAAGCGTCACGGGAGAAGCGGGAGAGCATTGACGAGCGCGTGGCCGTGGCGAAAGAGATCGTGGACAGTGATCCGGAAGCGCACTTCATTCTCTGGCACGATCTGGAGGCGGAGCGGCACGCCATTTGTAAGGCTCTGCCGGACACCGTGGACATCTACGGCAGCATGGACTATGCCGAACGGGAGAAGCGGGTGATCGACTTCTCGGAGGGCCGCTGCCGGCTGTTTGCCACCAAAAAGAGCCTGAGCGGCAGCGGGTGCAACTTCCAGCGCCATTGCCACAGGGCGATTTTCGTCGGTATCGACTATGAATTTAACGATTTCATTCAGGCGGTACACCGCATTTACCGTTTCCTCCAGACGGAGCAGGTGGTGATCGACATTATTTACACGGCGGCGGAAGATCCCATCTACCGTGTGCTGATGGAAAAATGGAAGCAGCATGAGTACCTGCAAGGCAAGATGCGGGAGATCGTGCAGAAATACGGCTTGAGCGGTTCCGCCCAAACGGAGCGCATGGCCAGAAGCATAGGAGTGGAGCGCGTGGAAGTGAAAGGCAAAAATTACACGCTGGTGAATAACGACTGCGTGGAGGAAACGGCAAAGATGGCCGAAAACAGCGTGGACATGATCCTGACCTCCATCCCGTTTTCCAACCATTACGAATACACCCCCAGCTATAACGACTTCGGCCACAACGAGGATACCCGCCGGTTCTTTGAGCAGATGGACTATCTCAGTCCCAACCTGCTGCGGGTGCTGAAGCCGGGGCGCGTGTTCTGCTGCCACGTCAAGGATCGGGTGCTGTTCGGCAATGCCACCGGCATGGGAATGCCCACCATGGAGCCATTTCACGCCATGTGCATCCGGCACTATATGCAGCACGGCTTTGCCTATTTCGGCATGATTACGGTGGTGACGGATGTGGTGCGGGAGAACAACCAGACGTACCGGCTGGGCTGGACGGAGCAGTGCAAGGACGGTTCCAAGATGGGCGTCGGCTGCCCGGAGTACATTCTTTTATTCCGGAAGCTGCCCACCGACCGGAGCAAAGCCTACGCCGACGAGCCGGTACATAAGACCAAAGAGGAGTACACCCGCGCCCAGTGGCAGATAGACGCTCACGGGTATTGGCGCTCCTCCGGCGACCGACTGGTGACGAAAGAGGAGATCATGGCCATGGACACCGGCAAGATCCAAGCGGCCTACCGCAAGTACAGCCGAGGCACGGTGTATGACTACGCCGAACATGTCCGCATGGCGAAGGAGTTGGACGAAAACGGGAAGCTGCCCGCCACCTTCATGGTGGTGGCTCCCGGAAGCTGGACGGATGAGGTATGGGACGACATTAACCGGATGCGCACCCTGAATACCACCCAGAGCCAGCGCCGCCAGCAGCTCCACGTCTGCCCTCTCCAGCTGGATATCGTAGACCGCTGCATCAACCGATACAGCAACCCCGGTGACCTTGTGTATGATCCCTTCGGCGGGATCGGCACGGTGCCGCTGGAGGCGGTCAAGGCGGGGCGAAAGGGTCTTGCCTGTGAACTGAACAACGGCTATTTCCGGGACGCTGTGGGCTACCTGCAGGAGTTCGAGCGGGAGGACATGAACATTTCCCTGTTCGACCTGATGGGGGAGGTGTCGGGATGAGTGTAAAGCGAAAGGTCGTGGACAAGCGGCTGACGCTGTTCCGCACCTGCGGGATCTGCGGGAAGAGCTTCGTTACAACGGCGGATACGCCGTGGGTGCGTCAGGTGCCGCGAGACGGGAAACGGCAGGCCACCACCTACTACTGCTCCACGACCTGTTATCAGGCCAGCTACAAGTACAAGGGGTGGTATGACGGGAAAACCGAGGAGCGCCGCCGGGAGCGGGAGAAAAAGCGTCCTGACCGGTCGGCATATAACCGCCAATGGCGAGACAAAAACCGCGACCATGTACGGGAATACAACCGCGAGTATCAGCGCCAGTACCGGCTTACAGACCCGGAGGGCTACAAGGCGGACAGGCAGTACCAGTACAAAAAAGCCCGCCTGAAGGCGAAACAGGGGGTGGTGGTATGAGCGTGATGCTGGAGCACCAGAGCGTACCGCAAAGCCCCTGTACGCCGGACTGCCCGGACAGAAGCGGCGACTGCATGCTGCACTGCTCCCACGGGTACGCCGAGTATCGGGCGGCGCGGGACAAGGTGTATGCCGCACGGGCCGCAGCCGCCGAGGCTTCGCGGGACGCCAGCGCCGGAAAGCGGAAAGCCTCCGCGAAGAAGGCCCGGATGGCTCACAGACACAAGAGATGATTTTGCGGGCAACGCCCGCTGAAAAAGGAGGAATTATTTTGCAGATCGAAAATCGAGAAGAAGCCCAGCGGTCTATCTTGCAGATGTGCCGGGGCGCCTTTCAGGAGCGCGTGGACTACGAGATGCCGCACCTGATGGAAAACATCTTCGACCCCAACACAGCCGCCAAGGCAAAGCGCAAAGTGACCATCACGCTGGAGCTTTGCCCCGACGACACACGCCAGAACATCGTGGTCAACTGTCTGGTCAAGACGACGCTGGCCCCGTCCAACCCCGCCACCACGATGCTGTACGCCGTGGACGAGCATACGGTGGTGGAGATGGTGCCGCAGATTCCCGGCCAGATTGCCGTTGACGGCAGCGAACAGGAAGCACCGGCCCGCTTGAAGCTGGTCAATTTTGAATAAAAAGGAGAAAGAATCATGTTGAAGGAAGCCATTGAAAAGATCGAGGAACTGGCAAAGCCGATCATTCTGGACAAGGATGGTTGCACCTACGCCGTGAACAAAGACGGCGAAGCGCAGGAGATCATCCCGGAGGCGGTCTATCAGAGCTGCCTGTCTCTGAACAGTCTGGACGCGCTGGTGCAGATGGTCAGGACGGAGGGCGTCAGCGTTGATCGCTGTGCGGACAAGCTGTATCTGTCCGTGAAGGATCACATGACCGTGGCCTGCTTCGGCCATCCGCAGAAGGACTTGCGGGAGGAGCGTATTAACTACTATGAGGCACAGGCGAAGGACGTTCCCGGCTGGGACGGCGAGGTGAAGATGGCCTTTGACAAGGCGGCTGTGGCCTTGCAGACCCGTTTTCAGGATGGCGGCGACCGCGATTACACGCTGACGCTGCTGAGCCAGATCACTTGCGGCGCGAAGGTCACTTACAACGACATTGGCGTGGCGACGACAGTGGTCACACAGAAGGGCGTTTCGCTCCAGCAGAACAGCACCATCCGCCCGCTGGTGAAGCTGCGGCCTTACCGCACCTTCCAGGAGGTGGAGCAGCCGGAGGGCCTGTTCCTGATCCGCATTGACGAGCGGGGCATCACCTTCACGGAGGCGGACGGCGGCATGTGGAAGCTGGTAGCCCGCAAGACCATCAAGGCCTATCTGGAGGAAGCACTGAAGGATATGATCGACGATGGCCGTGTGGTCGTGATGATGTAAGTAAAAAAAGCCCCGGCGGAGCTGGCACTCCGTCGGGGCGGGCAAAACCTTTGAAAAAGATTTTACAGGAACAGTTTACCGCCCTTTGGGGCGGATGTCAAGGAGAAACGTATGTACCGATGCAATGAGACCGGGCGGGAGTTTGAGGAACCCCGGTACGATCCCGACTTCTGGAACAAAGGCGACGGGGCGAAGGTGTGTCCCTGCTGCGGCGACACCGACTTTGAAGAGGTCTATCCCTGCGATATCTGCGACAGCTATTCCAGCTGGGATGAATGCGGTTTTGTAGAGCACAACCAGACATGGTATCTCTGCCCGGACTGTCGGAGGATCGCCATCATCAACCTGTTTGAAAAAGGCGCTCAGGAGTTGGGCGACACGGAAGGGGCTTGGCTGGACGATGTGCTGGACGGCAACAGCTGGGCGGATTTGAAGAAAATTTATGAGGAGGCAAAGAAAAATGGCACTGTTACCCTTTGAAGAACTGATTAAGGTCGATGTGAGACCCTTCTGCGAGACGCGGAAGGCCAAGGACGACAACGGCAACATGGTGGATATCCCCTATCTGAACTGGGCCAAGTGTGTGAAGCTGCTGCACGAGAACGGCGCGAAGGACGTATGGTTTACGCCCCGCGTCTGCCCGGAGACAAAGACCTATCTGTGGCCGCAGGCGGACGTGACCACCCGGAAGGGCTACAAGACGCAGTGCTGGTTCGTCAGCGTGGAAATCCACATCGACGAGCTGGTGTTCAACATGGACACGCCGCTGCTGAACGGGGCGCTGGTGGTCTATGAGGACACGCTGAACCAGCTGCGTATTTCCAACGCGCAGGCCCGCGCCTTCGTGAAGGGCGTGGCGCTGCGAACGGGACTGGGCTTTGACCTGTGGGCCGAGAGCGGCGACGGGGACGACGGCGAGGACGATCTGAGCCGCCACAGCATCTGGGCCATCCGGGAACGGCTGGAGCGGGCTATTACCGCCAAGGAAAAGGCGGGGCTGGATCACAAAGACCTGCTGGCCGCCCTGCGGATCAACGACAAGCAGCTGAACCAGCTGATGGGCTACTTCGCCAAGCTGGACGGCCTTGAGAAAGCGGTGAGCAAGCTGTGATCCACGATCAGGACAGGAGCGGGTGGTTCGGGGCCAGCGACACGGCTACCATCATGGGATCGTGGGAGACGGAGACGTTCCGAAAGTGGTGGGCGGTGAAGCTGGGCATCCGGCAGGATCACTACACCAACGCCGCCATGCAGGCGGGCACGGCCTATGAACACAAAATCCTGGACGCGCTGGGGGTAAAGACCCATGACCGGCAGATCAAGGTTTACGCCCTGCGGCTGCGGGTGAACTACGACGGGGACGATGCCCAGACCGTTACGGAGGTCAAGACCTACAGCAAGGCTCCCTTCAAGGTGAGCCGCGCCTACTGGATGCAGTGTCAGGTGGAGATGTTTGCCAGTGGGTGGGGCCTGCGGCGGCGGAAAGCCTGCCGGATCGCGGCCTATCCGGTCGGCGAAGCGGAGAAGCAGAACTTCTTTTTGCCCGTCGACCCCGGCAGGATCAGCCTGTGGCCCATCGAGTACGATGAGACGTGGGTGGAGGAGAAGTATCTGCCCCGCCTGCGGTATCTGGCCACGTGCCTGAAAACAGGCCGGTGGCCCCGAAAGGAGGAAGTGCCATGCAGCAGGTGACGGTGGACGCCGCACGGTGGCTGCGGGACGGCGACGGGTCGTGGCTGGCCTTCCGGGTAGGCAGCGACAAGACGGCTATGGACGTGTGCGACAGCCTGAAAGCCGGGAAGGAATACAACCTGACGTTGAAGCGCAAGGGCCGCAGTCTGGACGCCAACGCCTATTTCTGGGTGCTGGTGAATCGGCTGGCGGACAAGCTGAAGATCGAGCCGGAGGGCATCTACCGGGCCTATATCCCGGATATCGGCGGCGGCTATGAGGTGGTGCCGGTGCGGGAGGATCGCATTGACGCATGGGAAAAGGTCTGGTGCAGCGGCCATATTGGCCGGATGATCGAGGACATGGGGCCGTGCCGCAACATCAAGGGCTATCACACTGTCCGGTCTTACCTATCTTCCAGCGATTACGACACGGCTCAGATGTCACAGCTCATTGAGTTGGTGGTGGCGGACTGCAAACAAAATGGCATCGAAACTATGACGCCCAGAGAGCTGGACGCGCTTGTGTCCCGGTGGGGCGAGGTGAGCGTATGAGCACAGCAAAAATCTATACCGCCCACGGGAAGTCTTTGACCATGCGGCAATGGGCGAAGGAACTGGAACTGCCGCAAAAGACATTGCGGAACCGGCTGGACAGGGGGGTGGACGTGGGAAGCGACCTTCCGGCCGGGGAAGCAGCTGCACCGGGGTGGCACAACGGGGTCGCGCCGCACTGATCACACGGGAGAGCGGCACGGGATGCTGGTGGTCGACCACTGTCTCGGATCGGGGCCGGATGGGCCGAAATGGCTCTGCGTGTGCGACTGCGGCAAGACGCGGGTGGTACTGGCGCGGAATCTGAGAGGCGCATACAGCTGCGGCTGTAAGGCGAGGAGAAAGGCAGACCGCCGCCCCGGCCATCCACAACCATGCTGGACGTGCCGGAACTACGCCGGAGGGTGCAGCTGGTCGCAGAAGTATCCGGAGCCTGTGAAGGGCTGGGACGCGACCCCCACCACGAAATATCAGGGGAATGCGGGCGAGGTCACATCTTTCGCCATCCATTACTGCCCGGAGTATGTACCTGACGGAACGGAGGTATTGATGAATGGGTGAGAGACGGTGTTATTTCTGCCGCAAAAACGGCAGCGCCGACCCGCTGGAGCGGCACCATGTGTTTGGCGGGAACCACGCTGACCGGAAGAAAAGCGAGAAATACGGCGCTGTGGTAGACCTGTGCGGCAATGCGTGCCACCGGAACGGAGAACACGCCGTCCACCGGGACGGGGACGTGATGCGCCGCCTGCGCCGGGAGTTTCAAGTGAAGATCATGCAGGAACAGGGCTGGACGGAGGCGGAGTTTATCCGGGCGTTCGGCAAGAGCTACTTATAGGAGACCCTATGACACAGTGTGAGAAAATCCTGCGGTATATGCGGGACGTTGGCCCCATTACCCAGCTGGACGCGGCCAAGGAGTTTGGCTGTTACCGGCTGGGCGCGAGGATCTGGGATCTGAAGAAAGCGGGCCACGCCATCCGGAAGCGGATGGTATCAGAGAAAAACAGGTTCGGCGAGAGCGTGAGCTTCGCCGAGTACAGACTGGAGGATAAGAGATGCTGAACAAGATTTTCATCATGGGTCGCCTGACCCGTGATCCGGAGCTTCGGCGGACGCAGAACGGTACGGCGGTGGCCGGGTTCGCGCTGGCGGTCGACCGGGACTATAAGAACGCTGACGGCACCAAGGAGACGGATTTCATCGAGGTGGTGGCATGGCGCAGCAGCGCCGAGTTCGTCAGCAAGTACTTTGCCAAGGGTCGGATGGCTGTGGTGGAGGGGCGGCTCCAGATCCGGGACTGGCAGGACAAGGACGGCAACAAGCGCCGCAATGCAGAGGTCGTGGCAGACAACGTGTACTTTGGCGACAGCAAGAAGGAGGGCGATTCCTCCGGCGGCTACAAGGCGGCAGGCAAGGCCGTGGACGTGGAGCCGGGCGAGGGAGAGTTTGCCGAGATCGAGGACGAAGAAGATTCGCCGTTTTGAGGTAAATACGGGAGGAAGGAATACAACACAGCGGGGCGTATCGTGGGCGCGAACCGTGACGGCTGGCCGGGATCGAGCCAGCGCACGACGGCGGCGCGGGCGAAAATCCCCCTTTGTCCCCCTTCCTTTCCCCCACACCCCCTATCTATCCCCCTATATCCCCCTTACACACCCACAACGAGAGAGATATTTCTTCTTGTGGGGGGGGTGTATAGAGGGCAGTGCGGGAGAAGGAGAGAACATGACGAAAGAAGAATTTGAACAGGTTTTCACGGCGCTGGGGCTGTTCTGGCCGCGGGAAACCGTTTCGGACAGCCGGAAGGCGGCGTGGTGGCTGGCGCTGAAGCCGTACCCCTATCAGGGCGGTGTGCGGGAGAAGATCATTGCCTATGCCCGGTCGCCGAAAGGGAACTTTTTTCCGGATGTGGCGAACCTGACGGCAGGTCTGACGCCGGAGATCACGGAACCGGAGAAGTCCGGGCCGGATTGGATCGACGAGCTGCTGGAGAAACTGCCGCCCCACACGCCTGACCCCATTACCAAGTACGCTTCCAAGCATGGGATCACCTGGGGCGAGGCGAAAAAGGCGTTGGAGGGTCGGACATGAGCAGAGAATCATTCATCATCCGCTATCCGGACACCGACGCCGGAAAGAAGGCGTGGAACAAGGCATATGGGCTGAATGCTATCTATGCGGGAAAGCACTGGTCGAAGCGGCGGGACGACGCGAGACTGTGGCACACGCTGACGGTGAGCGCTATCAACGCCGCCCACATTCGCAAGCGGCCTTTTGAAAGGCCCGTAGTACTGACCTTCCAGTGGAATGACAGGCTGGATTGCTCCAACCACGCTTACATGGCGAAGCTGATCGAGGACGGCATGAAGGGCATTCTGCTCCACGACGACAGCCGCCGGTGGGTGAGGGGCATTGAGCACTACTTCCACGACAAGCCCTACATACGCGTGACGGTCACGGAGGTGGAACCATGAAAAACGGGATCTGGAAAGTGGAGACGGCGAGGCTTTGCTGGGCCTGCCAGATAGACATGATCCCCGAGTATATTATCCAGCCTACCCGCGAACAGCGGCGTGACCCGGTGAAGGATCGCTGGGAGAGCGGCGTATGTGAGCGCTGCGGACGGAAACAGAGCATGACAAAACTGCGCCGGTACACCATGAACCGGGCCGGACTGATGGCAAGGGGGCGAGAAAATGGGTAAGCAGCATCTATCCCGTGATGAGAGGCTGATTATGCAAGGCCGCTTGAAGGGAACGCAGGAAAACATGGACATGGTGGCAATGGTGCTGATGGACAAATGCGGCTGGCACGTCTTTGAGGAGACATCGGACAGCCGGGACACGCAGAGCATCGCGTATCTGTATGAGTGCCTGGAAAAGCTGGCAGAGGAGATAAACGAAGGCCGCATCAAGCGGAAGCACATCAAGGACGTGCTGAAGGATGAGTGCGGCGTGGTGTTTGGAGATTGAGATGATTTTTGCACAAGAGACGATGACCGGAGAGATCATCGTGGATAATTTCGCCGGCGGCGGCGGTGCATCGACAGGAATTGAGATTGCAACGGGCAGGGCGGTGGCGATTGCCATTAACCACGATCCGGCGGCTATTCTGATGCACAAGACCAACCACCCGTATACGGAGCATTTTCAGGCGTCCGTGTGGGACATTGACCCCGTGGCCGTGTGCCGTGGGCGGCGCGTGGGGCTGGCGTGGTTCTCGCCGGACTGCAAGCATTTCAGCAAGGCCAAGGGTGCGGCGCTGGTTGACCGGAAGATTCGCGGCCTTGCGTGGATCACCCTGCGCTGGGCGGCGAAGGTGCGGCCCCGCGTCATTATCCTTGAAAACGTGGAGGAGTTCCAGACGTGGGGGCCGGTACGGAAGGGCAAGCCGGTGAAGAAGTTGGCGGGCACCACGTTCCGGAAGTTCATCCGGCAGCTGGAGGAGTTGGGGTACACCGTGGAGTATCGGGAGCTGATCGCGGCGGACTACGGTGCGCCAACCTCCCGCAAGAGATTCTACATGATTGCCCGCTGCGACGGGAAACCCATCGTGTGGCCGAAGCCCACCCACAGCAAGACCGGCGCGGACGGGCTGCCCAAGTGGCGCAGCGCGGCGGAGATCATCGACTGGAGCCTGCCCTGCCCGTCGGTATTCGCCACAAAGGCGGAAATTATGGACAGGTACGGCCTGAAAGCGGTGCGCCCGCTGGCGAAGAACACTATGCGGCGGATCATCCGGGGCGTGGACAAGTTCACCATCCGCAGCGGCAAGCCGTTCATCGTACAGCAGAAATTCCAGAACGCTGCGCAGAACATCGAAAAGCCATTGACGACTGTTACGGCGGTAGGAGCGCATGAATTGTGCAAGCCGCTGCTGGCACCTGTGACGGTGACCAACACCAGCAACAGCGTGGGCGGGACGGTCGGAGCGCCGGTACATACCGTAACGACCGCAGGGAATCAGATGCTGGTAACGCCGTTCCTTGCGGAGTGCAACCACTCTGGCGGCGGGCATATTGCACCTGTGACGGATGCTCACAAGACCATCACCGCCAAGCATACCGGCGGCATCGTGGCGCCCGCGCTGATCCAGTATCACACGGAACAGACGGAACACGTTCGGGCATCCGGGCTGGGGACGCCTATCCACACGGTGGACGCCTCCAACCGATACGGCCTGACCTGCGCCAATCTGGTGGAGTATTACACCGGCGGCAGGCCGCTGGATGTGCAAGACCCCATGCACACCGTTACCAGCCACGACCGTGAGGCGGTGGTCGCCGCCCATGTTGTAAAGTTCAAGGGTGACAACCTGGGGCATGGGGCAGATGAGCCGATGCAGACAGTGACCACCAGCGCCGGGGAGTTCGCCGTGTGCAAGGTGTATCTGGCGAAGATGCACGGCGGCGACGAGCTGGGATACTGGCCGCTGATCCGCGACCTGCTGAACGAGTTCTGCGGCTACACGTTGGCGGAGGACGAGGTGCTTCTGCTGGAGATCGGCGGCGCACTGTACTACATCGCGGATATCGGGCTGCGGATGCTGTCGCCCCGTGAGCTGTACAACGCTATGGGATTCCCGCCGGATTACATCATTGACCGCGACTATGAAGGCCACGAATACAAAAAGAGCGCACAGGTGGCACGGTGCGGCAATGCGGTGTGTCCGCCGGTGGCATCCGCGCTGGTGCGGGCCAATCTGCCGGAGTGGTGCGACGTGACCATCACCACAATGGCGCAGTTGATGGACTGCGTGGCGGTGTGAGAGGAGGAATGACATGACAAGAGATGAGATCGTGACCGCGCTGCGGGAGCACACTGAGCGAGCGGTTGGTAACGAGTGGGGAACGTCTATTATTACACTGGACGATAACCTTTCCGCTGCCGCTGACCTGATCGAGAACCAGCAGCGGGAGATAGAAGCGCTGCGGCAGGCCAATGAGGGTCTGCGGTTTAATCTGGCGGAGAAGGACGGCGGCGAGACTTGTCGTGCAGCGCTGGCCGCTTTTGGCAGAGATTCGCAAATGATGGTAGCCATTGAGGAAATGAGTGAGCTGACAAAGGAGCTTTGCAAAAACGGCAGAGGGCAGGAGAACACCAACCACATTGCGGAGGAGATCGCCGACGTGGAGATCATGCTTCAGCAGATGGTGATGCTGTTCGACTGCGCGGGACAGGTGGAGACATTCCGCCGGCACAAGCTGGAACGGCTGGCGGGGCGGATTGAGGAGGTGAAGGGATGAGCAATAAACAGACCATCATGCAATTAGCCAACGAGGTTATCAGGTACCTAAACGCCTGTGCCGATGAGGCTTTTGTTGAAAGCGTTTTGGAGTGTATCAATGACGGCGTGGAGTTCGGCGAGGACGAGATTAGGGAGGTGGAGTGATGGCGAAGTACATTGACCAGTCCGTAGCAATTGCGCGGCTGACCCATATAGAAGTGACAAAGCCCACGGCTACTATGACGGATGCCAAACGTGCGCTTGCGGATATGTTTCCGGCCGATGTGGCGTCGGTGGTGCATGGTCGGTGGGTTCACCATGATGACGGCGTAGTTACTTGCAGTGAATGCGGAAACGCAGAATCCAGTGAAAGCTACTATTGCAGGTATTGCGGGGCGAAGATGGATCTGTAAGAAACCGGCACAAATGAAAATACGATGGGAAAAGGACACGCTTGACACCGAGGAATGAAAGGCAGGTGGGGCGCATGGCAAGCGGGAGCTATCGGCAGGTTTATGTGGTGTGCCCCTACTATGTGACGGATAACGGCAGGGACAGGATCGTATGCGAGGGGCTGACCTCCGGCGGGCAGAACCAGACCTTTTACCAGAAGCGGCAGGACTACGCCTTGCAGATGGAGCTGTTCTGCTGCGCTGACTACTGGCGATGCGAGATATGCGCCGCGCTGGATGCCAAATACCGGGAAGATGACAATACGTAGAGGGATGGGCTATGTGCCCGTCCCTTTGCTTTTTGTGGTGGGATAGAAATTGCCATTTGCGGTTTGGTAACATGGTAAAAACGCAGTGTGCATTGAGAGGTGGTGACGAGTGGCCAATGAGAAAAACCTTATTCCGCATCAGTTTACATCAGACCAAAACCGTGAAGAAGCCGCGAAAAACGGCAGGCTGGGCGGGAAAGCGTCCGGGGCTGCGCGGCGCCGAAAAAGAAGCCTGAAGGAAGCGGCTGACCTGTATCTGTCTCTCCCCGTGGAGGATAAGCGGCGCTGGAACAAACTGGCCCGCCGGTATCTGGACGCGGAGGAGATCGACAACCAGATGGCCATGATCGTGGCGCTGTGGGACGGGGCCATGTCCGGTGACGCGCGGTCGGCCAAGGTGCTGATCGACCTGATCGGCGCGGAGGGCGAGGAGCAGAGCGGCGGCGAGACGCTGGAGATCACGGGGCTGCCGGAGGAGTACAAGCGATGATACTGGATATGTCTCAGATCAGCGACAAGCAGGACGCTTTCCTGCGGGACGGACACCGGCATGTGGCCTATGGCGGGGCACGGGGCGGCGGCAAGAGCTGGGCCGTGCGCACCAAGGCCAAAATACTGGCCTGCGAGTATCCCGGCATTAAGCTGCTGATCGTGCGAAAAACCTACCGGGAGCTGGCCAACAACCACATTGACGTGCTGCGACCGGAGCTGCACGGCATTGCCAAATACAACAAGTCCGACAAGGTGTTCACCTTCCGCAACGGCTCCACGCTGGCCTTCGGCTACTGCGCTACAGACAGCGACCTGATGCAGTATCAAGGCGCGGAGTATGACGTGATCTTTCTGGACGAGGCGGGGCAGCTGCAAGAGGACTGGATCAAGAAGATCAACGCCTGTGTGCGCGGCACCAACGGCTTTCCCAAACGCACCTACTACACGCTGAACCCCGGCGGGCCTGCCCACGGGTATTTCAAGCGCCTCTTTGTGGACAGGCGCTTTGAGGACGGGGAGAGGCCGGAGAACTACAGCTTCATTCAGGCACTGGTCACCGACAACAAGGCGCTGATGGCAACCCAGCCGGACTACATCACGGAGCTGGAGAATCTGCCGCCCAAGCTGCGGGAAGCGTGGCTGTACGGCAGCTGGGATATCTTCGAGGGACAGTTTTTTGAGGACTTCCGGCCCGATCCGCCGGTCAAGCTGGCCAAGGACTTGGGCACCACGGTAGAGGAGCTGCGGAAGCAGCACAGATGGTGCCATGTGATAGAGCCCTTTGAGCCGCCCCGTGGGTGGAACATCATGCGCAGCTACGACTTTGGCTATGGAAAGCCTTTTTCTGTGGGGTATTGGGCGGTGGACTACGACGGTGTGCTGTACCGGATCATGGAAATGTACGGCTGCACCGCTACCCCCAACGAGGGCGTGAAGTGGTCGCCGGACGAGCAGTTCCGCCGCATGGCAGAGCTGGAGCGCAGTCACCCGTGGCTCAAGGGACGGGAGATCGTGGACAGTGTGGCAGACCCGGCTATCTGGGACGCTTCACGGGGTGAGAGTATTGCCGAGACTGCCACGCGGTACGGTATCTACTTCTCCCCCGGCGACAACCAGCGTATCCCCGGCTGGATGCAGGTGCACTACCGGATGCAGTTCGACGAGAACGGCTATGCCCGGATGTATGTGTTCAACTGCTGCAAGGCGTTTATCCGCACCATCCCGCTGATGATGTACTCCGAGACAAAGCCGGAGGATCTGGACACCGATCTGGAGGATCATGTGGCCGACGAGGTGCGGTATATGTGCATGTCACGGCCCATCAAGCCGGTGGTGCCGGTGAAACCGAGGATCATACTCAGCGACCCGCTGGATATGTTCAAGAGGCGATAGGAGGAACATATGGAAGAAACCAAGACAATGGAAGCTCCGCAGGCGGCGGCCATCGGGGCAGAGCAGGTGAAGAAGCTGACGGCGGTCTTGCAGAAGTACAAGACCGGGAAGAAGCGCACGGAGCAGCGGATCGTGGCCAGTGAAAACTGGTGGAAGCTGCGCAACGACGCCGAGGAGAGCGGCGACAGCCTGACCATGGCCAAGGAGGGCTTCAAGAGCGCGTCGGGCTGGCTGCACAACGTGATCGTCAGCAAGCACGCCGACGCCATGGAGGCGTACCCCGAGCCCAACATCCTGCCACGCGAGGAGGACGACCGGGCCGAGGCCCACATCCTGACGGCCATTATCCCCTGTGTGCTGGAGCAGAATCAGTTTGAAAAGACCTATTCCGACGTGGCGTGGCAGAAGATCAAGAGCGGCACCGGCGTGTACAAGGTGGTGTGGGACAAGGGCAAGCTCAATGGGCTGGGCGACATTACCATCAGCAAGGTGAACCTGCTGAACCTGTACTGGGAGCCGGGGATCACCGATATCCAGCGCAGCCGGTACTTCTTCCATACGGAGCTGATGGACAAGGATCTGCTGGAGGAGCAGTATCCGGAGCAGCTGAAGGGGAAGCTGACAGGGCAAAGCTTCCTGTCTACCCGCTTCCTCTACGATGACACGGTGTCCACCGACGGTAAGGTGACGGTGGTGGAGTGCTACTACCACAAGTATGTGCAGGGCCGGAAAACGGTGCAGTACGTGAAGTACGTCAACGAGCAGGTGATCTTCGCCACGGAGAACGATCCGGCGCTGGCCCGGCGGGGACTTTATGACCACGCCATGTATCCCTATGTGTTCGACGCGCTGTTCCCCATTGAGGGCAGTCCCTGCGGCTACGGCTTTGTGGATATCTGCCGCAATCCTCAGACGTGCATCGACCTGCTGAACACCAGCTTCGTCAAGAACGCCATGGCGGGTGCTACGCCCCGGTATTTCAAGCGGCAGGACGGCGGCGTCAATGAGAAGGAATTCCTTGACCTGACCAAGAGCATCGTCAACGTAAACGGCAATCTGGGGGAGGACAGTCTGCGGCAGATACCGTTCCAGCCGTTGGACGGCGTGTATGTCAACTACCTCGACCGGATCATTCAGGAGCTGCGGGAGACCAGCGGCAACACGGAGACGGCCACCGGCTCCACCAGCAGCGGCGTGACAGCGGCCAGCGCCATCGCCGCCTTGCAGGAGGCCAGCGGCAAGGGCAGCCGGGACAGCAGTCTGTCCGCCTACCGGGCGTACACGGAGCTGGTGAACCTGAGCATTGAGCTGATCCGCCAGTTCTACGACATGCCCCGGAAGTTCCGCATTGTGGGACAGTACGGCATGCAGCAGTACATTACCTATGACAACAGCGGTCTCAAGCCCCAGGCGCAGCTCTCCATGGTGGAGGGTATGGGAGACAGGCTGCCGGTGTTCGATATCAAGGTCAGCGCCCAGAAGAAGAACGTGTACACCAAGGTGAGCCAGAACGAGCTGGCCCTGCAATTCTTCCAGATGGGCTTCTTCAATCCGCAGCTGACGGATCAGGCGCTGATGTGCCTTGACATGATGGAGTTCGACGGCAAGGACGGCGTGATGCAGAAGGTGAGCCAGAGCGGCACTATGTTCCAGAAGCTGATCCAGTACATGCAGTTGTCCTTGCAGCTGGCGGCAAAGGCCGCGCCGGAGATGGTGCAGGGGTTGAGCAATGACATCATGCAGACTATGGGCGTGACGCCCACGGCCGGCGGTGCGGCGGCCGTGACCACAGAGACCGACGCAGAGAAGGAGCCTGCCATTGTGGAGAACGCCAGAGCACGCAGCAACGACAGCGCCCAGCCGGACGGCGGGGCCGTGACAGGGAGGGCAAAGGATAAATGATCGATGTGACCTATGACCGGAAACGGCTGATCCTGAAGGTAAAGGGCCATGCTCACAGCGGCGAGGCGGGCCATGATCTGGTGTGCGCCGCCGCCAGCATTCTGGTGTATACACTGGCGGCCAATGTGACGGAGCTGTGCGCCGACCGGCGGAGAGTGCGGCGGCCTGTGCTGGAGATCAAGGAGGGAAACGCCACCATTTCCTGTGCGCCGGTGCACGGCATGCAGGCGGTGACAACGCTGGTGTTTGATACTGTGTGCGCGGGCTTTGACGTTTTGCAGCAGCAGTATCCGAAAAATCTGACGTATCGGGTGATTTAGTGGTGGGATAGAGATTCCTGTGGGCAATGGTGTAAGCTATACTTGCCTTTCATTTTCACCTCCTTTCTATGGCCGCCTGCCGGTGGGCGGCATCAGTACACCGGCACCTCTATGCGGGCAAATGTTCCAAGGCGGCGACGCGGTCTCCAAAACCGTGTGTGGTGGGTTCGATTCCCAACTGTCCGCGCCATACTCCATCGACTCGCCGGTCGTAAGCGGCAGATTTTCAGGAGGAAAACGCATGGAAAAGTATTTCAAGTGGCTGGGCTTGCAGCTGTTCGCCGAGGGCGGCGACGGCGGCGAGGGTGCGGCTGCGACACCGGGCGAAACTGCTCCCGACGCCGGGGAGACGCGCTTGCGGGAGCTGGGTGTGCCCGAAAGCGTGCTGGCAAAACGGGCGAAACGGGCCAAAGCAGCCCCTGCGCCGCGCATGGAACAGCCTGCCCCCAAGCAGGAGGCCGCGCAGCAGGAGCAGCAGCCCACCGATCAGCAGGACGCCGCTGCCGAGAATCCCGCACCCGAGGGAGACAATGCAGCCCCGGCCCGGATGAGCTGGGACGAGATCATGGCAGACCCGGAGTACAACAAGCAGATGCAGTCCGTCATCAAGGCGCGGCTCAAGACCGCCGGTCGGGCAGAGGACACGCTGAGCAAGCTTTCTCCGGCGCTGGAGCTGGTGGCCCGGAAGTACGGGCTGGACGGCAAAGACCCGGAGGCGCTGGCAAAGGCCATTTCGGAGGACGATTCCCTGTATACAGAGAAGGCCGAGGAGATGGGCATGTCGGTGGCGGCGGTGAAGCAGATCGAGCAGCTGCAGCGGGACAACGCCCGATTGCAGGCCCAGAACGAGCAGACCGCCGCACAGCAGGCGTTCAACGCCCACATGGAGAACCTTCACCAGCAGGGGGAGGCGCTGAAAAAGACGTTTCCGTCCTTTGATCTGCTGGAGGAGCTGAAAAACCCCGTGTTTTCCCGCATGACCTCGCCCAACAGCGGTTTGAGCGTGGAGGATGCCTACTACGCCATCCACCGCAAGGAGATCCAGCAGGCCGCCATGCAGGCGGCAGCGCAGAAGACGGCGGAGCAGATGTCCAACGCCATCCGATCCGGTCAGGCCCGCCCCGTGGAGAACGGGACGCAGGCACAGGCTCCCTCTGTGACCACATTTGACTATGCCCATGCTTCCCGTGAGCAGCGTGAGGCGCTGAAGCGCCAGATCAGGGAAGCTGCGGCCAGAGGGCAGAAGATCTATCCCGGCAAGTAAGCCGCGCTTCTCCCTCTGTGACGACGAGAGGAGAATTGTACATGAAAACTATCGCAACCAAGCTGATGGTCTTTGCCATCAATTTGCAGCTGTTTGCCGACGCGGGCACTGTGGTGAACGCCACCGGCAACTATGTGAACGCCTATGACGGCACCACCACCGCCTTTTCCGGCGCCAACACGCTCAGCGGCGAGCTGAAAACCTTCTACGACACGGAGCTGCTGGAAAACGCCCGTGTGGAGCTGGTGTATGCGCAGTTTGCCAAGAAGCAGCCTCTGCCCAGAGGCCGGGGCAAGACCGTGGAATGGCGCAAGTGGAACACCTTCGCCCGTGCCGGTAAGCTGACCGAGGGCGTGATCCCCACCGGCCAGAAGTTCGGCATGAGCGTCAAGACCGCTTCCATCGACCAGTACGGCACCTTCGCCGCTGTGTCCGACCAGTTGGAGCTGCACGCCTATGACGACGTGATTCTGGGCGCTACCGAGGAGATGGGCGCATCTCTGGCGGAGACGCAGGAGGTGCTGATCCGCGACGCGCTGCTGACCAACACCAACGTGCTGTACTGCGACAATGTGACCGAGGACGGCACCTTCGTGTCCACCCCCACCTCCTGCGCCACCATGGCGGCGGGCGGCACCACCGGCAGCAGCGACAGCGCCACCCCCAACGGCTGGGCCAAGCTGACCCCCGACATGGTGGCCAAGGCCGTGACCAAGATGAAGAAGGATCGCGTGCCCATGATCCACGGCAAGTACGCGATGGTGATCCACCCCAGCGTGGCCTATGACCTGCGCAAGAGCAAGGACTGGGTGGAGGCCCACAAGTACGCCGCCACCACGGAGCTGTTCAACGGCGAGATCGGTGAGCTGCACGGCATGCGCTTCATCGAGGATGTGTTTGCCCCGGTGCTGACCGGCAACAACTACAAGAATAAGGCCAATGGCGCCACCTACGCCTGCTATGCCTTCGGCAAGGATTCCTTCGGTATTATTGATCCCGACGGCGGCGGCGCGGAGATGATCGTTCACGACAAGAGCGAGATCGGCGGCCCGCTGAACCAGTTCAGCACCATCGGCTACAAGTTCGAGACCAACGGCGCCACGATGCTGTACCCCGAGCGCATGCTGCGCGTGATGGCGGTGTCCAGCTACAGCGCCACCGATACGGCCAACTGACGACCCATGAGGGGCAGGGAAAGCCCTGCCCCTCTCATACTGTAAGGAGGACAACATGGCAGATAATAACGTGAATATGCAGAACCCTGACGGCGTGCAGGTCGATCCTGCCGCTTCCACCACCCAGCCAGAGGAGAAGAAAACCAGAAAGAAAGCCGCGCCTGTGGAGGAGGAGCGGGTGGAGGTATATATCCCCCGCGGACAGTCCAACGACGACCCCAACTTCTTTGTCAGCGTGAACGGCACCAATTACCTGCTGCCCAAGGGCAAGAAAAGCATGGTGCCCCCGTGTGTGGCGGCGGAGATTCGCCGGGCCTTTGAGGCACAGGAGATGCTGGAGCAGAAGAAGGAAGAACTGCTGGAGGCTGCAAAACAGCCCCAGTAACAACAGGACACAAGGAAGGGGAGCGGCGGCTCCCCTTTTTTCAAAGGAGGATATGACGATGACCATCAATGAAGCGGTGGAGCTGGTTGACCGCATGAAGCCCAACCAGTACGACAACGAGACAAAGGTGCGGTGGCTCAGTAAGCTGGACGGGATGATCTTCTGGGAGGTCATCGCCACCCACGAGGGCAGCACGCTGACGCAGTTCGACGGCTACGGGGAGGCCGACCCGGACACGGTGCTGCTGGTGCCGTATCCCTATGACGAGGATGTGTACAACTATTTCCTGCAATCCCAGATCGACAAGGAGAACGGGGAAATGGCCAAGTATAACCAGAGCGTGGTGCTGTACAACAATGCCTATCAGACGTTCTGGAACTGGTACAACCGGACGCATGTGCCGCTGCCTGCGGAAGCGGCCTTCCGGTTTTGAGAGGAGGGGCGCAGTATGCCGTATTTTCCCACCGTGGAGGAGACCAAGACCGCACAGCAGGTGACGGACGTGTTCCGGGGCTATCACCATGACCTGCGGATCGGGGACGGGGAATTCTACGAGATGCAGAATCTGACCTCCGACTACTACCCCATGCTGGCCAGCCGGAACCGGCGGGGCGTTCTGGACGCCACGCTGACCGCGCCGGGCGGCATGTTGGCAAAGGAGACGCTGGCCTATGTGGACAACGGGAAGCTCTACTACAACGGCTATGAGATCGTGGGCCTGCGGCTGACGGCGGGCGAAAAGCAGCTGGTGAGCATGGGTGCGTATCTGCTGATCTGGCCGGACAAGAAGTATCTCAACACCAAGGATATGAGCGACTTCGGCGACATGGAAAACACGGTGGCTGTTTCCTGCGCGGAATCCAATGTCCGGTATGATATCTGCGACGCGAACGGCGCCGTGATACAGGACATTGCTACCACGCAGCCGGAAGAGCCGGAGGGCGGCCAGTATTGGCTCGATACCACGCAGACGCCCCATTCTTTGCGGAGATATAGCGTTTCCTCCGCGACATGGGCCACGGTTCCCACGGTATATGTCCGCATACAGGCGACAGGTATCGGCATGGGGTTCAAGCAGTATGACGGCGTGAAGCTTTCCGGGATTGCCTATCCCGGCGAGAGCGCGGCTGTAAAGGAGCAGTATGACGCGCTCAACAGCACAAAGGCCATCTATGCCGTTGATCCGGAGAACAACTACATCGTGGTGGTGGGCCTTGTTGACGTGGCGGTGACGCAGACCACAGGCACTGTGACGGTCTCACGCAGCGTACCGGATATGGACTATGTGTGTGAGAGCCAGAACCGGGTGTGGGGCTGCAAGTACGGCATGGTGGACGGCAAGGCCGTGAATGAGCTGTACTGCTGCGCACTGGGCGATTTCAAGAACTGGAACCGATTTCTGGGCATCGCCACCGACGCGTGGGCCGCATCCGTGGGTTCGGACGGCGCGTGGACAGGTGCGGCCAACTATCTGGGCTACCCCACGTTCTTCAAAGAGAATGTGATCCACCGGATCGCTATCAGCTCTGCGGGCGCCCATCAGATGACAGAAACGGTGGGACGCGGCGTACAGAACGGCAGCGGCAAAAGCCTGTGCGTGGTGAACGAGGTGCTGTATTACAAGGCCCGTGAGGGCGTATGCGCCTATGACGGGAGCTTCCCCTCCGCTGTGGGAGAGGCGCTGGGAGATGTGCGCTATCACAATGCCGTGGGCGGCGGGTGCGGCGGAAAGTACTACCTGTCCATGCGGGATGGGGCCAACGCGTGGCACATGTTCTGCTACGACACGGCAAAGGGCCTGTGGCACAGAGAGGACGATCTGCATGCGCTGTGCTTTACCCAGATGGACGGGGAGCTGTACGCCATCGACGCGGAGACAAAGCAGCTGCTTGCCCTGCATGGCAGTCAGGGTACGCCGGAGACGGCGGTGAAGTGGGCGGCGGAGACGGGCCTGATCGGATATACAACGGTGGAGCAGAAGTATGTGAGCCGGTTCAACCTGCGGATGCTGCTGCCGCGAGGGTCAAGGGCGGATATGTATATCCAGTACGATTCGGACGGCGTGTGGCATCACTGCGGCCACATGGAGGGCGTGGGCACAAAGAGCTTTCTGCTGCCAGTGCGGCCCCGGCGCTGCGACCACTTCCGGCTGAGGATAGAGGGCGAGGGCGAGGTTCGGGTATACTCATTTGCAAAGATACTGGAAACGGGGAGTGACGCATAATGGTGAATCTGTCCACACCGCCCATGGTGGCGGGGAAGTCCGCCGAGGAGCTGGTTTCTGTGCGGCGCTACCTGTTCAGGCTTGTGGAGGAGTTAAACATGAGCCTGAACAGCCTGACAGTGGAGAATTTTACCCCCGCTGCCGCCAAGGAATTTGGCGGGGGTTCCCTCACAGAGCAGGCGAAGCAGGAGATCAGCCAGACGCAGGACGAGCTGAAAAGCCTGATTATCAAGAACGCCAAGTTCGTGCGCCAAGAGATCGACAGGATCACCCACGAACTTGAGAGCAACTATGTGGCCGTCAGCGACTTCGGAACCTTCCAGCAGAATGTACAAGCGGAGATCACAGAGACGGCAGAAGCGCTCCAAAGAGACATAACGGCCACCAGTGAGATCGTTGACCACTACATTTCCACGACAAACGGCTATATCCGGCAGGGTATTGTGGGGTATGACGGCCTTACGCCCCTGATCGGTATTGCCATCGGGCAGGACATTACGGTGACGGGACTGAAAGAGACCGTCAACGGTGTGGAATATGACATCATCGACAAGTCGCACAACATGTCCATCTGGACGACGCAGAAGCTGTCTTTCTACGTCAACGGCAACGAGGTGGCCTACTTCGCCAACAATGCGCTGACGGCAAGCAGAATGTCGGCCGGAAGTCTGGAGGTGGCGGGGAACTGGGCTATTGACGGAAGTAACGGCCTTGCATTTAAGTGGATCGGAGGTGGGACGTAATGGCGTCAACAGTTTGGGGGACTGAGCCTCCCATCACCATCAGCGTATCGGATGATATTTCCAGATTATCGTCTGACAGCGAATACTACTCAGGGACTGTGACGGTTTCCGGCTCCTTTGGACAGGCTCCCGACCACACATGGACATATGAATACTGGATCGAAGTAACGGTAAACGGTACGACGAAGCTGCTGAAGAACAACACCACAGGCTCTATCCGATGGTCGAACTCGATATCTTTCCCGATATCCGGGGCGACAACGGCAAGCAGCATTTATCTTTCCATCAATGTACATCCGCAAGGCGGCAGCAGAGGCGACCTGGATATGTCCTACCGGACGAGCATCGGCACATATGTCCCGCCTGCTACAGAGCCTGCGTCTGTCCCCACGCTTTCGGCGGCGTCCACCAAGCTGGGCACGGGCGTTATCATCTACACCAACAGGAAGAATACGAGCTACAGGCATACGCTTACCTATGCGTGTAACGGCGAGACGGGAACAATTGCAACAAATGTGACCTCGAACTATACATGGACGCCGCCGACAAGTCTTATTGATAAGGTCACATCGGCGGGCACACCGTGCGCGATCACCTGCACGACCTACTATAACGGCAATGAAAGAGGAGCAAATATCGTCTCGCTGATCCTGTACCCGCCAGACGATGCGCTGCCTGAGGTGGAAAGCGGCTGGTACACGGTGGTGAGAGAGAATGTGCCTGCCGCTGCTGGAATTGAGGACTGGATAAAGGGCTTTTCCAAGGCCGTTGTCACATTTGACGCGTCCAAGGTATCTCCGAAATACGGATCTTCGGTAAGCGGGTTTTCTGTGACCTACGGCGGCTTTACAACGGCGGCGGTGGATAATGCGGCCAAGACGGGAATCCTCTCCGCTACGTCTGCCGTTATCATTGTGAGAGTAACAGACAGCAGAGGGTTCAGCACGACCGAAAACCACACGATCACTTTGCTGGACTACGCGCCGCCCACGATCACGGACATTTCCGTTTTCCGCAGCGACAGCCAGATGCAGCCCAAAAATGACGGCAGATACCTGTGCGCAAAAGGCACGATCAACTACACGGGGCTTAATGGCAAGAACAGCGCGGAGCTGAAAGGCGCATATAAGCAGTCCGGTGCTTCCTCCTATGGCGCGGACGTTTCCATGCAGGGCGGCATACCGAAACTGGTCAACAGCACGGAGGTAAACGATGATAAGAGCTACATCGTCAGGCTGAAGGTAACGGACGCCCTTGGTACGGAGACGGTATACGAGCAGATGGTTCCCACCAAATCCGTGGCTTTCCACCTGAAAGCGGGAGGAACGGGCGCTGCTTTCGGGCAGATTGCTGAGTATGATGATGTGCTGGCAGTGTGGTGGGATATCCACGCGAACGGAAATGTGCAGATACGCGGCAATGTTTCGGCGGGCAACCTGAAAGATGTTGTGATCGAGCAGGGCGAAAGCGGCAGCTGGACATACCGCAAGTGGGCAAGCGGGATCTCGGAAGCATGGTGGCACTCCGGCAGTTTAGGGGCTGTTTCTCTGGAAGAGGTGGAGGACGGCGTGTTCAGTGCGGACAATATCAAAGACGCTTCTGTGGATCTGCCGGATGGCGTTTTTGCCGCTGCGCCGGTCTGCTGTACCGCCAATGCCCTGACCAACACTTACGCGAACGCGCAGGCATGCGCTGTCACCGCTGCCGCCGTGAACTACCGTGTGTGGCAAAGCTACGGCGGCAGCGTGATAATCAACGATGTTCACATCCATTGCATCGGCAAATGGAAAAATTCCGAAGAAGGAGAATGATGACCAATGGCGACATATAACAAGCTTTCCATCGGCTCCAGCGGCGAGGAGGTGCGCAAGCTCCAGAACGCGCTGATGAGCGCGGGCTATGACGTGGGCAGCAGCGGCGCGGACGGCAAGTTCGGCCCGTCCACCAGCGCCGCCGTGAAGAAATATCAGAAGGACATGGGGCTTTCCGTTGACGGTGTTGCCGGGAAAAACACGCAGGGGGCGCTGTATGGGAACAGCGGCAATACCACCGGGAAAAGTACGGTGCCCAGCAGCACAGGCACGGTGCGGCCGACAACGCGCACCACCACGTCCAAAACCCCGACGCTTACCTATGACGCGGCGGGGGATCAGGCGTATCAGGAGGCATTGAAGGCGCTGCTGGAGGCCCAGAAGAACGCCCCCACCTACGCCAACAGCTACGAGGATCAGCTGAAAGACCTGTATGACCGGATCGTGAACCGGGACAAGTTCCGGTATGACATCAATCAGGACGAGCTATACCAGCAGTATGCCAAGCAGTACGCCGAAAAGGGCCGGATGGCCATGATGGACACCATGGGGCAGGCGGCGGCGCTGACGGGCGGCTATGCCAGCACCTACGGGCAGGCGGTGGGCCAGCAGCAGTACGACGCCTATTTGCAGCAGCTGAATGATGTGGTGCCGGAGCTGTACCAGATGGCCTATCAGCAGTATCAGGACGAGGGCGACCGGATGCAGCAGCAGTACGGCATGCTGGGTGATCTGGCAGACGATGAGTACAGCAAGTACCGGGACGCCTACAACCAGTGGCTGACGGAACGTGACTATGCCCAGGGCAACGCGGACACCGCCTATGACCGGGGGTATAACCAGTGGCTCCAGCAGTGGAACCAGTTCAACACGGACAGAAATTACCAGCTGGAGAAGGAGAATGCCGACCGGCAGTATCAATTGCAGCTGGAGCAGTTCCGGTGGCAGCAGGAGCAGGCGGCACAGGCGCAGGCGGCTGCGGCGGCAAAGAGCAGCGGCGGAGGGAGCTCCAGCGGCAAGAGTAGCGGAAAGAGCAGCAATACCACGTCGGGAAGCTATAACTTCGGCGAGTTGATGGATGCGTTTGCTTCCGGCATGTCAAAAGCGCAGGTAGAGGCTGTTTTGAGGAGTCGCGGTGTTGATGTTACCAAGGATACCGTTCAGGCGGATATCCGGAAAGCGCTGAGTAAGTAAGGAGGAAACGCCCATGTCTATGATGGATGAATACAAGGCGCTGCAAAAAAACAAGAAAAAATCCATTCTGGAGGAGCATATCGAGAAAAACGGCGCTTCCGGCTTGAACGAGGCATATGTGCAGTATGCCACGTCGCCGGACAGAGCCGAGATCGACGCACGGAACAGAGCGGCGCGGACGGTTTCCACCCCCGCCGCCCCGTCCGCCGAGACACCGAAGAAAACGGGACGGCGGATCATGTCTCCAGGCGGTACGTTTCTGGGCGGATTCTCCTTTGCGGGGGATCGGCAGAAAACCGCCAAGGAACTGGCAGACGAAAAGGCCCAGCAGGAGGCGTATCTCCAGGAGTACCGGCGGCTGGCAGGGCTTGATCTGGACGATTACCGCACAGAGGTGGAACAGGCTGGAAAAAAGGCACAGGAGAGCAAGGAGCCTTATAATATTCACGCTTTTGGCGCTTACAATCCCCAAAAGTCGGAGGCAGAGCGTACTTACGCCGCGATGAAGGCCGACCTGAACAAAGCCGAGAGTATCCAGTATGATATCAAGGGCCGCGAGGCGCTGGACAATCTGACGGAGGATCAGACCGCTGCATTGGAGGTGCTGACAGACACAACAGGCGTTCCCGCAGCTGCTGCGCATGTCGATGCCGCGCGGAAACAGGCCGCGCGGGATACGCTGTTGGCATCTGGATTCTCGGAGGATGAGCTTTCGCAGCTGGTGAATTACTATCGCAATATCCCCAAGCGGGAGAAGAACGCAGAGCGGTACGCCAAGGTACAGGAGATGGCGCGGAATGAGGGCGAGAAGTCGCCTATTGGCGGCACGTTGCTGTCCGTCCCTGCCAACCTTCTGAGCGGCATTGGCACGGTATACACGGCGGTGGAAAAGCTTCGGAATCCCGATACCCCGGCGGACTACCATTCCCCGGCCATGCTGCCCTATGCCTACGCCAGCGGTGTGCGGGGCGAGGTGACGAAAAATCTCCAGTATGACCACGGCGACGCGGCGGCGTTTGCATATGGTGTGGGTACGTCCATGCTGGACAGCGCGGCCACGGCGGCGCTGGCGGCGCTGGGCGTTCCGCCTGCTGCCGCTTCGGCCACGCTGGGCGGCGCGGCGGCCACCGACGCGATGGTGGCGGCAAAGGATCGCGGACTGGACGACAGCCACGCCATTGTCACCGGTGTGGCGGCGGGCGTGATGGAAAGCTTCTTTGAGAAGGTAAGTCTGGAAAGCCTGATCCACATGAAGCTGCCCACGGGCACGGCAAAGCAGAAGCTGGCCGGAATGCTGAAAAATGCCGCCATTCAGGGCGGTATCGAGGGCAGCGAGGAGATGTTCACCGACCTTGCCAATTTGTGGTGGGATAAGGTGATCAACGGTGACATGGCCGACGTGGAGCAGCGGATCAATGCCTACATGGCAGGCGGCATGAGCCATCAGGAAGCACAGCAGAAGGTCGTGGGCGAGACGATCAAGGACATTGCGCTGGACTTCGGCGCCGGTGCGCTGGCCGGTGGCATTATGGGCGGCGGCAACATGGCGGTACAGACCGCCGTGCAGCACAGCAATGAGCTGACAGCGGAGCGGTATCGCCAGTTCTTGCAGGAGGCCGGGGTGCAGCTGGATGACCGGCAAAGCGCGGAGGACACGGCCTTGACAGAGGATTCCGACAAGTACGGGGCGCAGGCGGAGGTGTTCCGCAGCACCTATGCCGAGGGGCAGGACGTGGTGCTGTATGATTCGGCGTACCGGATCGCCTATGAGTACGGCAAGGCGGGAGCCAAGGAAGAGGCCGTGATGCAGCAGGAGGATCTGAGCTATCTCAGCGAGACCCAGCGGAAGATCGCCTATATCGCAGGCCGGGAGGCTGCGGCGTGGCAGAACGGGCTGGGCGAGAACGGCGGCAAGGCGTGGGCCGAGGTGCAGAACGCCGACGTGGAGAGCAAGGGCAAGCTGCAAGCGGGTTTTACCGTTCTCTATCAGGCGGGACTGCGGCGGGAATCTGCTGCCAACGTGAAGAGCGAGGCGGCCAGCGCACTGCCCCAGAGCGTGCAGACGGCGGCCTATGAGGCGGGCCTTTCCGACGCGGCGGCCAGTCTTGCCCGTGAAAAGGCGGGGGTGGACTTCGTGAGCAGCGCGGGCAGCGAAAGCGGCCTTGTGGACAACGAACATTCCCGGAAGATGGCCAAGGAGCAGGCCGGTACGGCGGCGCTGCTGAACACGCTGGGCAAGAATCTGGGCGTGCGTATCGAGATGGTGGACACGATCTCCGGCGGCAAGGCCAACGGCGTGTACATCGGAGGTAAGAACCTCATTCAGATCGCCGCCGACGCGGACAACGCCTTCGGCTTTGTGGCGGCCCATGAGGTGACGCACCGCATGCAGGAGCTGGCGCCGGAGGAGTATCGCGCCTACCGTGACCACGCCATGAGTTACCGCGCACGGGAATCCGGCGAGGAGGGCGCGGCGGCGTATGTGGAGCGGTATCGGGCTATGGCCGAGGAAGCGGGCGTGAAGCTGACGCAGGAGGAGGCCATGGACGAGATCGCCGCCGACTTCACCCGCGACATGATGGAAAACGGCAATCTATTTGAGGACTTCGCCAAGGAGAACCGCAGCGGGGCCAAGAAACTGCTGGACGCCCTGAAAGCCTTTATCGCAAAGGTGAAGTCTCTGTTCCGCAGCAAGACGGCGCAGGACAGGGCCGCACAGGATGCCTACGGCAAGAGCATGGCCGAACTGGAGCAGTGCGCGGCATTGTGGCAGAAAGCCTATGACGCGGCGGGAAAACAGGCCCAGAAAACAAAAACCGCCGCCCGCGAGGGCGACGGTGAGGGACGGTATCAGATCAAGAACATCGATGGACGGCTTATGACCGTTATCGACACCCAGAATGATACGCGGGACTTTAAGGCGGCAGAGGCATATTTGAAAACGCTGGTGAACACTGAGCATCCGTTTTCCACGATCCTAATGGACGCACAGCCCGTCTTTGTGGGGAAAGACCTTCCGGGAGAGTATAAATCTTCTGAATACACAAAGACCATGAAGCCTGCGCTGCGTAAAATCAAAATGCAGGCGGCCACCAATCTGGATGAAATGCTGCTGCTGGCCGAAAACGGAGAGTGGCGGGAAAATGTAAAGCCCAAGCACGCCAAGGACGCCCAGAACGGCTGGTATCGATATGATACGGAATTTGCCGTTCCTGTTCTGGACGCAAAAAAAACCGTAGACCACTATACCGTCTACGGTGGGACGCTTCTGATCCGCAATGATGCAGATGGGAAATCGTATTTGTATGACCTTCTCGATGTAGAAAAAAAGAAGGTAATCAGCAAAACTTCCTTCTCTGCGGAAACGCATTCGGAAGTAACCTCGCCAAAACCTTCTACTGATAGTATATCCACTTCCGGCGAAAAAGTCAACGGGAAGTTTTCCCTGAAAGCCTATTCGGATGTTGAGAAAAAGCAGCATGTCAAGGACGCAAAAGCATTTTTCGGCAGAACATACAAGTGGGCTGAGACGGGGTACATCACCACAGACGGTGCGCGGCTGGACTTCTCCGGAAAACACGAGGGCGGCCCCGGCGGCTACCGCACCGTGGATCACCGCGACATTCGTGACGCGCTGGGCGACGACTACGGCGGGGACGATTACAGCGGCGCAATGGTGCAGTTCATGGGCGAGGGCAATATCCGTATCAGCCCGGAAAGCGGCGGTATCAACCTGTCTGTTATGCCCACAAAGGCACAGATGGACACTCTGTCCGATTTCATCAGCAAGGAACGCGGCGAGGTCGTTCTTGATCTGGACGATACGAATGGCGTCACCCTGTCCAGCACGGAATATCCCAGAGGTACCCACAGCAGCAAGGTGCTGAACGATATCAAGGCTTTCTTTGAGACGGGCGCTGTGCCGCAGGTGTCGGAGCTGGGCAGGTTCCGGTATCAGCTGAAGAATTTCAGCGAACAGGCGGTTTCTACGGCGCTATACGATGCGTTGAGCGAAAAGGCCACCCGCCAGAACCAGCTGATCCCCGTCAGCGTTATGCCGCGCTATATCAGTGAGAAACTGGGAATCGGTGGCGACATTTATATCCAGCGTGACCACGCCTATGAAAACATGGTCAGCAAGGAGCAGGCCATTCAGGATGGCCGCCCGACGCAGCGCAAGGGCGAGAATGTCCATTTCCATGATTTGGGTGTGGAGAAAATGACGCGGGCCATTATGAGCATCAACGAGCCGACCATGACCATTTCCACAAAGACAAAAGACGGAAATCCGGCGGTCATTATGATGCTGCCGGAATATGGAAACAACAATGCACCGCTGTATGCCGTGCTGAGTTTCTATTCCCGAAAAACGATCTCCCCCGAAAACCGAGAAACACGGCCGCACGTTGTCCTGACCATCGCAGAGCGGAATTTCTTTGAAGAAGGCGGCCGATATGGCTGGGCCGATGTGATTAAGCGCGCCATCAACGAGGGAACGGTTATTGACTTCAACAAAAAAGAGAGAAGCAGCCTGTCAGAGGTAGCCCAGTCAGTAGGACTGGGGGACATAACAGATGCATCCCTCAAGAAGAATTTAGCACAGTTCCAGAAGGAAGTCAAGCAATTCAGAGAAAGTAACAATATTCGCTATCAGCTGAAATCCGCCACGGAGCTGGAGCAGGAAGTGCGGGAGCTGACCAAATACGCCGCATACCGGCAGCGCGGCACGACTGACCGGGAAATCCTGCTGTCGGCGGCGGAGGGGTCTGCCAAAACCGAATGGGAGCGCAAGCGCCTTGCCGAGTACCGGGACGCGGTGGGACGGCTGGAGGGCTATGAAGCCCGCCTGTCGGCCAACCGGGCGGAACTGACGGGACTTTCCCTCGCTGATGGGAAGAAAAACGCCAAGCGGATTTCGTATCTGGAGGACGAGATCACCAAGGACACCAACCGCGTGGCCATTGTGGAAAACAAGCTGAAAGACCTTGAAGGCAACCGCAGCCCGCAAGAGCTGCTGGGGCGGGAACGGGCCATGCTCCAGCAGCAGGAGCGCACCTATCTGGGCAAGGTGGAGGAGCTTCTGGGCGGATATCGCGGTCTGTACGGCACGATGCGCAAGGGCGAAAAGGCGGCGCGGGATATTCAGCTGCCCAAGAAGAGCAGCGAGGACGAAAAAATCTCCCAGACGGTGCGGACGGTACTGGAGGCCAAGGCCACGCCGGAGGAGATGGTGCCGGATATCGAGACGCTGGCGCTGGAGGGCAAGTACTCCTATGAGGTGTATTCCGACAAGGCGGCCATTGCCGACGCCAGCCGCACGATCAAGCGTGTGGGCTGGGCGCAGGCGCTGACTGACTGGAAGTCGGCCATGAAAGCCGGCAACGTGTCCAAGAAGAACACGGCCATGGGCTGGGCGCTCTATAACAACGCGGCCAACAGCGGCGACACGGAGACGGCGCTGGACGTGCTTTCCGACATGGTGCAGCACCAGCGGAGCGCGGCGCAGGCTTTGCAGGCCACCCGGATTCTGAAGCAGCTGTCGCCGGAGACGCAGCTTTATCAGGCACAGCGCAGCATTGCGAACCTGCAAACACAGTTGAACGAGGAATACGGCGACGACAAGGCCCCGAAGCTGAAGATCGACCAGACGCTGGCGGAGCAGTTCATGAAAGCCGCCGATCAGGCGGAGCGGGACGCGGTGCTGGCAAACATCTACCGGGATATCGGCAAGCAGATGCCCTCCCGCTTCAAGGACAAATGGAACGCATGGCGGTATCTGGCCATGCTGGGCAATGTCCGCACCCATGTACGGAACGTGGTGGGCAACGCCGGATTTGTTCCGGTGGTGGCAGCCAAGAACGCAGTTGCCACGGGAATTGAAAAGGCGGTATACCGACTGTCCGGCGGGAAGATGCAGCGCAGCAAGGAATTTGTGACCGGCAAGGGCGGCAAGGCGCTGCTGGAGGCGGCGGCGCAGGATTACGCCAAGGTGGCGGACGTGGCTATGGGCGGCGGCAAGTACAGTGATTTTGCCAACGCCAACAAGTATATTGAAGAGGGGCGGGTGATCTTCCGAACCAAGCCCCTTGAGGCGGCGCGGAAGGCCAACAGCAGGGCGCTGGACAAGGAGGACGCATGGTTCTCCAAGCCCCACTACGCCTACGCCATGGCCCAGTACTGCAAGGCCAACGGCATCACGGCGGAGATGATCGCCAAGGGCGGCGACAAGGTGGTAAAGGCGCGGGAATACGCCATCAAGGAAGCGCAGAAAGCCACCTACCGGGACACCAACGCCTTTTCGCAGGCTATCAGCGAACTGGGCCGCATGGGCCGGAACAGCAAAAACGGCGCGAAGCGGACGATCGCCACGGTGATGGAGGGTATTCTGCCGTTCCGCAAGACACCGGCCAACATTCTGGCGCGGGGCGTGGAGTACAGTCCCATCGGAATTATCCGCGGCATGTACCAAGCTACAGTAGGCGTGAAGAAAGGCACCGCAACAGCGGCGGAGGCTATCGATTCTATTTCGGCTGGCCTGACGGGTTCGGGACTGCTGATGCTGGGCTTTTTCATGGCGGCACAGGGTGTTGTGCGGGGCCACGGCGACGACGATGATAAGGAAAACGACTTCATGGAGCTGGCGGGGCATCAGGCGTATGCACTGGAGCTGCCCAATGGCACCAGCGTGACGCTGGACTGGCTGGCCCCGGAGTGTTTGCCGTTCTTTGTGGGGGTAAACCTGTGTGAACTGTCGGGCGGAAATCCGGAACTGACCACGATGGCGGACTGGCTGACGGCGATGTCACAGGTGTCGGAGCCGATGCTGGAAATGAGCTGCCTGCAAAGTCTGAACGATGTGTTCGATTCTGTGGGGTATGCCAGCAGCAACGGACTGCCGGGGCTGCCCACGGCACTGGTTAACGCAGCCGCCAGCTATGTATCACAGGGCATTCCCACCATTCTGGGGCAGGCGGAGCGCACGGGCGAGGGGCTGCGGTACACCACGTTCACCAGCAAGAACTCCAAGCTGACCAACAACGTGCAGTATGCGCTGGGACGGGCCAGCGCCAAGATCCCCATCTGGGATTACAGCCAGATCCCCTATATCGACGCATGGGGCCGGACAGAGAGTACGGGCGAAGTAGGAACGCGGGCCTTTAACAACTTCCTGAACCCGGCCTACACCTCCACGGTGGACATGAGCGCGATGGAGGAAGAACTGCTGCGGCTTTATGAGGTCACGGGGGAGAATGTATTCCCCTCGCGGGCAAAAAAATACTTCAATGCAGACAATCAGGAGATCAACCTGACAGGTGAGCAATATGTGACATACGCCCAGAAGAAGGGCGGCGAGGCGTACAAGTGGCTGACGGAGCTGACGCAGAGCGCGGCCTACCGCAATATGAGCAATGAGGAGAAGGTGGAGTGCATCGACTACATCTATAAGGCGGCCAACGAGGTGGCAAAGGCCAAAGTGGTCAGCAGCTACGAGCCGACCAAGTGGGTGAAGGAGGCCCTGAAGGGCGGCGGTGTCGTAAACGCGGCGATTGCCAAGGTGAAAGAGAAATAGGCATTGACAAGAGCAAAGCGGCGGTGGGATAGAGTTTCCACCGCCGCTTCTGTTATGCTCTTTATAAAAAGGGAGGGATGGACATGAGCAATCTGCCCAACGCGGAGCAAAGCCCCCGCGTGGTAAACGGTGTAATCAAATGGTACGAGGGCGATACCTTCACCATGGATCTGGGTCTTGGACTGACGGATCAGGACGGGGAAGCGGTGACGCTGAATGCAGCGGACACGGTAAAGGTGACGTTTCGGGATAAAGGGGAGAACGAGGTGAAGGAATTTTCTTTTACCAACGTCAGCAAGGCCACGGTGACGCTGGACTTTAACGCGGCGGTGACGGCACTGTTCCCCAAAGGCAGGTACACCTATGACGTGGATGTTACCCATGGGTATCGCACGACGATTGCCCACAGCAATAAGGTGGTGGTGGAATGAGGCTCGATATTCAGGCGGTTTTAAGCCCGCAGTTCAAGGCACGGCTGAACGGCACGATCTCGCGGGGGCTTCAGGTGGTGGATATCAACGAGGACACCGGTCATCTGATCCTGACACTGACGGATGGCCAGACGGTGGATTTGGGCAAGGTGGTCGGCGATACCGGCCCGCAAGGCCCCAAGGGTGACACAGGCGCAACAGGCCCGCGCGGCCCCGCAGGAGCGCAGGGCGCGAAAGGTGACACGGGCGCACAGGGGCCGAAAGGCGATACCGGCCCCGCAGGTGAAAAAGGTGAGAAGGGCGACGCCTTTACTTACGCAGACTTTACGGTGGCGCAGCTGGCGGCGCTGAAAGGTGAAAAAGGCGACAAGGGAGCACAGGGCGAACAAGGCCCGGCAGGCCCCAAGGGGGAGACCGGAGCGCAAGGCCCCACAGGGCCCAAGGGCGATACTGGCGCTCCGGGCGACAGCTACACGGTAAAGGGACTGTATGCCACGCTGGCGGCTTTGCAGACAGCCCACCCTACAGGAAGCGCCGGTGACGCGTGGTTCGTTGGTACGGCGGACAGCAACACCGTGTATCAGTGGGATGTGGACAAGGCGGCGTGGGTGAACGTGGGTGCGCTGAAAGGCCCCAAGGGCGATACCGGCCCTGCCGGTGCAAAGGGCGATACCGGCGCACAGGGGCCGCAGGGTGATACCGGCCCTGCTGGCCCGCAAGGGCCGCAAGGCGAGAAAGGCCCACAGGGCAGCCAAGGCGCACGGGGTGCGGCGGGTATAGTCGTCAGCACTACGGAGCCGACGGACGAAAGCCATCCGGTGTGGGTGAACCCGGAGGGGGAAAACACGCCGCTGCCCGGTGACAGCAGGTTTGAGCTGATCGAGACGATTACAATAGCGGAGGACACGAATATTATCGAGCGGACGGCGGAGCCGGACGGCACCGCCTATAATTTCCACAGTATGGCGCTTCGGGTAACGTTTCCCACAAGTAAGGCAGAATCGAGTGTAACAAATTTCCGTGTCAGCATGTTCGTAGATAAAACGAACACAACCGAGCCAATTGACGCGTTCCGCACATTTAAACTCAACCAGTACACAAATATTTTGACTGTACTGACAGAGAGCCATTATGGACTGTACGTCACACAAATGTCAGATGTAACGTCGAATCGTGGGCATTTGGGTGGTTTTCCCACGATTATTTCGTCTGATTACCGTTTTGGCACCGGCATATGGAAGCTGGCAATCCAGACAACGCTAAGCAACGACCTCTACGCCGGTACGGTTGTTGAAATCTACGGTGTGCGGCAGTGAAAGGAGGATAAAAGCATGAATCCATGGTGGTTACTGTTAATTATTCCGGTATCGGCAATGACAGGGTTTGTCTTTGCTGCAATCCTGACGGTAGGAAAATGGAGTGAGGAGGGCAGTGAATGACAATACCGATCGTAAATGTCTGGGATGACGACCAACAGAAATATGTGCCGATCCGGGCGATAATCGGCCCGCGCGGGGAGAAAGGCCCCAAGGGAGATACCGGCCCCGCTGGCGCGAAGGGTGATACCGGCGCACAAGGCCCACAGGGGCCACAAGGAGAGACTGGCCCCCAAGGCCCGAAGGGCGACACCGGCCCTGCCGGAGCCGACGGCGCTCCCGGCGCGAAGGGCGACACGGGCCCGCAAGGCCCCAAGGGCAACCCCGGCGAAAAGGGCGACGCCTTTACCTACGCGGACTTCACGGCGGCGCAGCTGGCGGCGCTGAAGGGCGAGAAGGGCGACAAGGGTGACACCGGCCCCCAAG
>ENA-ORSI01000228-ORSI01000228.1-human-gut-metagenome-genome-assembly--contig:-NODE-228-length-59610-cov-7.854336_pt1 | contig 59610 bp, 39 predicted proteins | sample MGYA00242187_ERZ509154 | MGnify/ENA primary metagenome ERZ509154 (study PRJEB26280, sample SAMEA2338627) | human gut metagenome | biome: human gut; feature: human-associated habitat; material: faeces...
TATATATTATATATATAATATATAATATATATAATAAGTTCTATACTCACTCTTTCCAACTACCCAAATTTACTAAATTTCAATTGTAAGTTTTGTAATGTAAGGGTGTCTTTTCATGAATTCAGCAGACAATATGACGAGAATCCGGTGTCTCCTCCCTCCGGAAAAGAAAACACCGCTTTGTCCGCACGAAAGCACCGTGCAGCCTACTGAAAACCAACACATTAGTTTTATTAACACACAACCTCTATTTTGTTAACAGATTTTTAAACCTTAACGGAGGCTCTTTTTTGGCTTTCGGCCGAATGTGGCTTATCTTTGCAAAAAAAACAAAAAGAGACATGAAGCAAATCCTCATCACCCTGTTCTGCTGCCTCCTGACGCTGGCAGCCTACGCTCAAGGCGGAAAGCCGCTCACACTGAAAGACGTCGTGACGGGCACGTTCCGCGCGGAGAACATCTACGGAGTCATCCCCATCCCCGGCGACGGCGAGCACTACTCGCAGATGAACGCCGAAGGGACGCAGATCATCAAATACTCGTTCAAGACCGGACAGCAGGTGGAAGTGCTGTTCGACGCCACCACCGCCCGCGAGTGCCCCTTCAAGCACTTCGACAGCTACAGCTTCTCGCCCGACGGCTCGATGCTGCTCATCGCCACCGAGACGACGCCCATCTACCGCCGCTCGTACACGGCCGTGCACTACCTGTACAGCCTGAAGCGCAACCTCGAGGGGAAAATCAACAACGTGGTAGAGAAGCTCTCGGACGGCGGACCGCAACAGGTGCCCGTCTTCTCGCCGGACGGCTCGATGATTGCCTTCGTACGCGACAACAACATCTTCCTGGTGAAGCGCTACTTCGGCAACAGCGAGAGCCAGGTGACCAAGGACGGCGAACGCAACAAGGTCATCTACGGCATGCCCGACTGGGTGTACGAAGAGGAGTTCTCCTACAACCGCGCCCTGGAGTTCAGCGCCGACAGCAAGATGCTGGCCTTCGTGCGCTGGGACGAGAGCCAGGTGAAGTCCTATTCCTTCCCCGTCTTTGCCGGCGACAAGCCCCACATTGCGGCCTACGAGAAGTATCCCGGCACGTATGAATACAAGTACCCCAAGACGGGCGAAGCCAACTCGAAGGTCAGCGTCCACACGTTCGACATCAAGAGCCGCGTCATCCGCAAGATCGACGTGCCCGTGGACGAGGACGGATACATCCCCCGCATCCGCTTCACCCGCGACCCCGAGAAGCTGGCCATCATGACCCTGAACCGCCACCAGAACCGCCTCGACCTGTACATGGCCAACCCGCGCAGCACCGTCTGCAAGCTGGTGCTCCGCGACGAGAGCGACAAGTACATCAAGGAGAACGTCTTCGACCAGATACGCTTCTACGACGACCACTTCAGCTTCGTCAGCGAGCGCAGCGGCTACAACCACCTGTACTGGTACAGCCTGTCGGGAAGCCTGGTGAAGCAGGTCACTTCGGGTCCGTTCGAGGTGAAGGAATTCCTGGGCTATGACCCGCAGGAAGGCTCCTTCTACTACACCAGCAACGAGGAGAGCCCCCTGCGCACCGCCGTCTACAAGACCGACCGCAAGGGCAAGAAGCTGAAGCTCTCCACGCAGCAGGGCACCAACTCGGCCCAGTTCAGCACCGACATGAAGTACTACCTCAACCGCTACACCAGCCTCGACACGCCGATGGTCATCACGCTGAACAACAACCGCGGACAGGTGCTCACCACCCTGGTGGACAACCAGAAGCTCCGCAACCTGCTGGCCGAATACAACCTGCCGAAGAAGGAATTCTTCAGCTTCACCACCACCGACGGCACCCGGCTGAACGGCTGGATGATGAAGCCCACCGACTTCTCGCCTTCCAAGAAATATCCCGCCCTGCAATACCAGTACAGCGGCCCCGGCTCGCAGGAAGTGACCGACGCCTTCGGCATCAGCTGGGAGACGTTCATGGCCTCGCAAGGCTACGTTGTAGTGTGCGTGGACGGACGCGGCACGGGCGGACGCGGTGCCGACTTCGAGAAGTGCACCTACCTGAACCTGGGCGTCAAGGAAGCCCGCGACCAGGTGGAGACGGCCCTCTACCTGGGCAGCCTGCCGTACGTGGACAAGAACCGCATCGGCATCTGGGGCTGGAGCTTCGGCGGCTACATGACTATCATGAGCATGAGCGAGGGTACCCCCGTATTCAAGGCAGGCGTGGCCGTGGCGGCCGTGACCGACTGGAACTACTACGACACCGTCTATGGCGAACGCTTCATGCGCACACCGCAGGAGAACGCCGAGGGCTACAAGGCATCGTCGGCCTTCACCCGCGCCGACAAGCTGCACGGACGCCTCCTGCTGGTACACGGCCTGGCCGACGACAACGTGCACTACCAAAACTGTGCCGAGTATGCCGAACACCTGGTCCAGCTGGGCAAGCAGTTCGATATGCAGGTCTACACCAACCGCAACCACAGCATCTTCGGCGGCAACACCCGCATGCACCTGTACACGCGGCTGACGGAATTCTTTAATCAATGGTTAATGGGAAAATAATTCTCAATTCTTGAAATGGAACGAGTACGCAAGCCGGAATGGCTCAAGATAAGCATCGGCGCCAACGAACGCTACACCGAGACGAAACGCATCGTCGAGTCGCACTGCCTGCACACCATCTGTAGCAGTGGCCGATGCCCCAACATGGGCGAATGCTGGGGACGGGGCACGGCCACCTTCATGATAGGCGGCAACATCTGCACCCGTAGTTGCAAGTTCTGCAACACGCCCACGGGACGCCCCCTGCCCCTCGACCCGCAGGAACCCACGCACGTGGCCGAGTCAGTGAGGCTGATGAAGCTCTCGCATGCCGTGGTCACCTCCGTCGACCGCGACGACCTGCCCGACCTGGGCGCCTCCCACTGGGCACAGACCATCCGTGAGATACGCCGCCTGAACCCCGACACCACCCTCGAGGTGCTGATACCCGACTTCCAGGGGCGCGGGGAGCTGGTGGAGCAGGTCATCGAAGCGCGGCCCGACATCATCAGCCACAATATGGAGACCGTGCGCCGCCTCAGCCCCCTGGTGCGCAGCGCCGCCCGCTACGACACGAGCCTCGACGTCATCCGCCAGATAGCCGCCAGCGGCATCACGGCCAAGTCGGGCATCATGGTAGGCCTGGGTGAAACGCCCGCCGAAGTGGAGGAAGTGATGGACGACCTGCGGGCTGCCGGCTGCCAGATCATGACCATCGGCCAGTACCTGCAACCCTCGCACCGCCACTACCCCGTGGCCGAGTACGTCACCCCCGCCCAGTTCAAGCGCTACGAAGAAACGGGCCTGGCCAAAGGCTTCACGCAGGTAGAGAGCGGACCGCTGGTGCGCTCGTCCTACCACGCGGAGAAATCGCTCCGCTACCTCAAGAAATGACCGGAAACAAGCAGAAAGAGGCGGGTGAACAACTCCGCCTCTTTTTTGTTTAAAAAGGAAAGAAGAGAGACAACCATGAGCCGACAAAGTATCCTATCGTTCAAGTACAACATGGCGTGGGGCTTCATACCCGTTCTGCTTTCCATGCTTCTGTCCGAAGTGGCCCCGCTGGGCACGGCCATCTATACGGGCGCCCTGCTGGGCGTGGCCCTTTCGGCCTACACCTTCCTGCAGAAAGGGGAACACATGCCCCAGATATTGCTCTATGGCAACACCGCCATGCTGGTGCTGCTCAGCGCCACCCACCTGCTGTACGCCGAAAGCTGCCTGCCGCAATGGTATCCCTTCACCCTCGAAGCCGGCACCCTCCTGCTGATACTGGCCTTCTACCTGAACCGCCGCGCCCTCGTGGCCCACTACACCTCAGCGGCCCGCGGGAGCAACCGTTCGCCCGCCGCAAGCATCGAGGCTACCGTTGTGTCGGCCCGTATCGTGCTCCTGTTCGGAGCCCTCCACCTGCTGGTTCTTCTCGTCACGCGGACACCTTTTCGTGGAGAGTCGGACTTCCTCCTCCACCACGTGGCGCCGCCGATGGTATTCGTGCTCAGCATCCTGTTCAACCAGTTGGGCATCAGCTACTTCAACCGCCTGATGAAGCAGACGGTCTTTGTACCCATCGTCAACGACCGGGGCGACGTGACGGGCAAAGCCCTGGCCACCGACGCCCTGTCCAGACGCCAGCCCTACATGGTGCCCTTCGTACGCGTGGCCGTCACGCTGAACGGCATGCTCTACCTCTGCCCGCGCTCCCAGGACACCGCTTTCGAAAAGGGCAAGACCGACCTGCCCGTCGAGGGATGCCTCCACTACGGCGAAACGCTGAAGCAGGGCATCTGCCGGCTGGTCAGGCAGATACTCCCCGAAGTACCTCTACAGGAACTCAAGTTCAACTTCAAATATACCTTGGAAAACGAAGTGACCCACCGCCTGGTGTATGTCTTCACCCTGACCCTCGACCACGAAAGCCAGCTGGGACGGCAGGCCGCACAGAGCGGCAAACTATGGACCATCCAGCAGATTGAACAAAACTTGGGGCAGAACTTCTTCGCCCGATGCTTCGAGGACGAATACAACCGCGTATTCTCGTTCATCGACGAATGCGGCGGCAAGCGGACGCCCGCCCCCGAAAATCACGGATAGAGCAGGAAGATGCAGGGAATCTTGGTCAGGTCGGGCGTATGTTCCTTCCAGTCCTTAACGGTGCGTGTGCGGATAAACTCGCCCTCGCACGTGATGTTGGCCGCGATGCACAGGCGCGTCTGCGGGCGGCAGTTCTGAAGGATATCCTCCAGCATCTTGTTGTTGCGATAAGGCGTCTCGATGAAGAGCTGCGTCTGGTGCTCGGCATAGGCGCGTTGCTCGAGCTGTTTCAGTTTCTTGGCCCGCTCGGCCGGTTCGATGGGCAGGTAGCCGTTGAAGGCAAAGCTCTGTCCGTTGAAGCCCGAACCCATCACGGAAAGAATGATGGACGAAGGGCCCACCAGCGGCACCACCTTCAAGCCCTTACGCTGGGCGATGGCCACTACATCGGCACCCGGATCGGCCACGGCCGGACAACCTGCTTCCGAAATGACTCCCATGGACAAACCTCCCTCGAGCGGCTTCAGGTAGCCGGAGATGTCTTCGGGCGACGTATGCTTGTTGAGCGGATAGAAAGTCAGGGCGTCAATGTCCATCTCCCTATCCACTTTCTTCAGGAAGCGACGGGCCGAACGGACGTCCTCCACAATGAAATGGCGGATGCCCGCTATGATTTCCTTATTATATATAGGTAGGACTTTTTCCCACGGAGTGTCGCCCAGGGTGACGGGCAGGAGATAGAGTGCGGTTTCCATTAAGTGAATTGAGAATGGAGAGTTGAAAATTGAAAATGAAAAAATCATTCTCCATTTCATTCTCCATTCTCAATTTTCAATTCTCAATTAAAAAAGTTTATCCGTAGATGATGTTGCCGTTGGCATCCTTGTACTCGTCGAGACCCTTCTCATACGTAGCCATGGCACGGAGGCTCATACCCACGCTGGAGAAACCGCCGTCGTGGTAGAGGTTCTGCATGGTGACCTTGCGGGTGAGGTCGGAGAACATCACGATGCAATAGTCGGCACACTCGTCGGCCGAAGCGTTGCCCAGCGGCGACATGCGGTTGGCAAAGTCGAACAGCTTGTCCATGCCCTTCACGCCCGAACCGGCGGTGGTCATCGTGGGCGACTGGGAGATGGTGTTGACACGCACGTGGTGCTCACGTCCGTAGATGTAGCCGAAGCTGCGCGCGATGGACTCGAGCAGGGCCTTGGCATCAGCCATGTCGTTGTAGCCGTAGAAAGTACGCTGGGCGGCAACGTAACTCAGGGCCAGGATGGAGCCGTAATCGGCAATGGCGCCCAGCTTCTTGGCCGTCTGTATCATCTTGTGGAAAGACACGGCCGAGATGTCCAGTGTCTTGTTCAGCATATCGTAATCCAAGTCATCGTACGTACGTTTCTTGCGCACGTTGGGAGACATTCCGATGGAGTGAAGCACAAAGTCAATCTGTCCGCCCAGCACTTCCATGGAGCGTTTGAACACGTTCTCCAGGTCTTCCACGCTGGTGGCGTCGGCGGGAATCACCTCGCAATGCAGCTTCTCGGCCAGGGCAGAAACTTCGCCCATGCGGACAGCTACGGGGGTGTTGGACAATGTAATGGTTGCACCCTCTTCAACAGCTTTTTCTGCAACCTTCCAGGCAATGGACTGCTCGTTCAGAGCACCGAAAATGATGCCTCTTTTTCCTTTCAATAAATTGTAACTCATACCTATTTAATAAAATTCACGCCGCAAAGATAGGAAGTTTCCCCGTAAGTTTCTTGAAAAACGGGGAAAGAAAGTGTCCGATTGACAAAAAATCCACCAAAATCAACAAATTGTACACAACAAAATAGGGTCATAACGATACTTTTGCCCTGGTAAAATTTTAAATGATATCACGAATGAACACACCTCTCAAGAAATTATTGGTGCTTGCATGCGCCTGGCTCTCCATGGCCTGCGCCCAGCAAGCTGACACCCGCCCCGACTCAAGCGGCACGTACGACGCCCTCTACCAGGGCGTGCCTTTCGACATGCCACAAGTGGTGCAACCCACCTTCCCCGACTATAGCGTCAACATCACCGCCTTCGGCGCCAAGGCCGACGGCAAGACTCTGAATACCAAGGCCATCAACGAGGCCATCAAAGCCGTCAACGAGAAGGGCGGAGGCAAGGTGGTCATCCCCGAAGGATTGTGGCTCACCGGCCCCATCGAGCTGCTGAGCAACGTCAACCTCTATACGGAGAAGAACGCGCTGGTGCTCTTCACCGACGACTTCAACGCCTACCCCATCATCAAGACCTCGTTCGAAGGGCTTGACACCCGCCGTTGCCAGTCGCCCATCTCGGCCCGCAATGCTGAGAACATCGCCATCACCGGCTACGGAGTGTTCGACGGCTCGGGCGACAGCTGGCGTCCCGTGAAGAAAGGCAAGATGACGTCCTCGCAATGGAAAGCCCTCCTTGCTACGGGCGGCGTAGTGGAGGACGACGTCTGGTATCCCACCGAAGGCTCGCTCAAGGGTGCCAAGGCCTGCAAGGAGTTCAACAATCCCGTGGGCATCGAGACCGATGAAGAATGGAACGAAATACGCCCGTGGCTCCGCCCCGTACTGCTGAACATCGTCAAGAGCAAGAAACTTCTGCTCCAGGGAGTTACGTTCAAGAATTCGCCCAGCTGGTGTCTGCATCCCCTGTCGTGCGAACACATCACCATCGACAACGTCAAGGTGTTCAACCCCTGGTACTCGCAAAACGGCGACGCGCTCGACCTCGAGTCGTGCACCAACGCCCTGATTGTGAACAACACCTTCGATGCGGGCGACGATGCCATCTGCATCAAGTCGGGCAAGGACGAAGACGGACGCAGACGCGGAGAGCCCTGCCAGAATGTCATCGTGAAGAACAACATCGTGCTCCACGGCCACGGCGGCTTTGTGGTGGGCAGTGAGATGTCGGGCGGCGTCAAGAACATCTACGTGTCCGACTGTACCTTCCTGGGCACTGACGTAGGTCTCCGCTTCAAGAGTACCCGCGGACGCGGCGGCGTGGTGGAAAACATCCACATCGACCGCATCAACATGATTGACATCCCCCACGAAGCCCTGTTGTTCGACCTCTTCTATGGTGGCAAGGGAGCCGGCGAAGAGAGCGAAGAGGAACTGGCCAACCGCATGAAGGCTTCCGTACCTCCCGTCACCGAGGAGACGCCTGCCTTCCGCGACATCTACATCTCGAACATCACCGCCAGCAACGTGGGCCGCGCCATGTTCTTCAACGGCCTGCCCGAAATGCCCATCCGCAACATCGGCATCAAGGACGTGGTTATCAACGGCGCCCGCCAGGGCATCGTCATCAGCCAGGCCCAGAACGTGACCATCGACAACGCCCAGGTCGAGACCCAAGGGAAAGTCCTGCAAGTCAAGGACTCCAAAGACGTGAAAGTCAACGGAGAAACCTATCACGACCAATAACCTCCACCCGGACATGATGAAAAGATACACCTTCCTTCTGACAAGCCTCCTGTGGCTCGCGGCCCTCTGTGCCTCGGCCCAGGAGGATTTGACCCTCACGGTCGAACTGAAGAATACATGGGACAAGGCCCGCCAGGACGCTCCTGCCGTCATCCGCCTGGCCGACCTGCAGGCTGGCTTCCCGATACGCTCGGCCGTCGTCAGGGACGCCCGCCAGGAAATACCCTCGCAACTGGACGACTTGGACGGAGACCTCCTGCCCGACGAACTGGCATTCGTCATCGACCTGCCCGCCCGCGGCATCCGCCAAGTGACGGTCACCCTCTCGGCCACCAAGACTCAGAAGACCTATCCGCCCCGTGTGTTCGCCCAAATGCTGGTGCGCGACGCCAAGAAAGGCAAACATGCCCCTGTGCAATCCATCACCGTACCCGGCACCACAAACTTCTACAACATGCTCTACGGCCACGGCCCCATGTTCGAATCGGAGCTGGTGGGCTACCGCATCTATTTCAATGAGAAACAGACCATTGACCCCTATGGCAAGTTCAACAAGGGGTTGGAGCTGGAGAAGAGCCAATTCTATCCCAACGATGCCCAGCTGGCACAAGGCTTCGGCGACGACGTGCTCCTCGTGGGCAACAGCTGCGGCGTCGGCACCCTCAAGGGCTGGGACGGACAGAAGGCCACACACGTGAAGCCGATAGCCGGCCGCACCGAACGCATCCTGGCAAGCGGCCCCGTACGCACCGTCGTCGAGGTGGAAGTGAAGGGATGGGCCTATCAGGGAAGCGAACTCTCGATGACGCAACGCTACCTCCTCTATGCCGGCCACCGCGACCTGCGCATCGAGACGACCTTTGCCCGTCCCCTCCGGAATGAAGTCTTCTGTACAGGTGTACAGGACATCATGGGCAACGAAACCGTGGCCTACTCCGACCATCAGGGCCTGGCAGGCAGCTGGGGCAGGCATTGGCCCGTGACAGACACGGTGAAGTATGCCAAGGAAACCATCGGCATCGCCACCTACATCCCCCGGAAGTACGTCCTCCAGGAGGTGAAGGACGCCGACAACTATCTGTACACCCTCTCGGCTCCCGGCCAGACAGGCTTCCACCACTACACCATGTTCACCTCGCGCAAGGAGACCTTCGGCTATTCCACCGCCGAAGAGTGGTTCGCCTATCTGCAGGAATGGAAAGACGAGCTGGAGCATCCCGTAGAAATCAACATCCTGCCTTGAGTAGAAACACACTTTCACACGTATCCATTATACAATCAGACATCAAAAAGAATCTGCCATGAACATCACCAAAATACTTTTGGGGCTCTGTCTGCTGGTCACTTTGCCTGCGACCGCCCAACAAGGAAACTACATATCGAAAGTGTGGGTGTCCGACCAAGGCGACGGCACATACCGGAACCCCGTCCTCTATGCCGATTATTCCGACCCCGACGTCTGCCGCGTAGGCGATGACTTCTATCTGACGGCTTCCAGCTTCAACTGCCTCCCAGGCCTGCCCATCCTCCACTCCAAGGATCTGGTGAACTGGAACCTCATCGGAGCCGCCATCCCCAACAAACTGACTCCCGCGACCACTCCCGAACGGCCTGAACATGGCAACCGCGTATGGGCACCTGCCATCCGCCACCACAACGGGCTGTTCTACATCTTCTGGGGAGACCCCGACCAAGGTATCTTCATGGTGAAGGCCCAAGACCCGCAAGGTCCTTGGACCGAACCAGTACTCGTAAAGGCAGGCAAGGGCATCATCGACCCCTGTCCTTTCTGGGATGAAGACGGACGCATCTATCTGGCACATGCCTATGCAGGAAGTCGGGCCGGGCTCAAAAGCGTCATTGCCGTCTGCGAGCTCAATGCTGAAGCTACGCAGACCATCACTCCTTCACGCATCGTCTTCGACGGACATGAAGCACACGAAACGTGCGAGGGCCCAAAATTCTATAAAAAGGGAGATTATTACTACATCTTCCATCCGGCCGGAGGAGTACCCACAGGCTGGCAGGTCGTACTCCGCTCGAAGCACATCTATGGCCCCTATGAGTGGAAAACGGTACTGGCACAGGGCGATACTCCCATCAACGGCCCCCATCAGGGCGCCTGGGTGGATACACCGACGGGCGAAGACTGGTTCCTCCACTTCCAGGATGTAGGAGCCTACGGCCGCCTGGTCCACCTGCAACCCATGAAGTGGGTGGACGATTGGCCCGTCATCGGAGAGGACAAGGACGGCGACGGATGCGGCCAGCCCGTGCTGACTTACAGAAAGCCTCATGTAGGCAAAGCCTATCCCGTCTGCACCCCGCAAGAGAACGATGAATTCGACGGCTTCACACTCTCGCCCCAATGGCAATGGCACGCCAACATCAACGAAAAGTGGGCCTACTATGCCGGCGACCAAAGCATTGTCCGCCTTTATTCCTATCCCGTCGTGGAAGACTACAGGAACCTCTGGGACGTGGCCAACCTGCTCCTGCAAAAGACACCTGCCCCCAACTTCACGGCCACGATGAAGCTCACCTTCAGGCCCACCAACCGATATCAGGGCGAACGCACAGGGCTCGTCGTGATGGGCCTCGACTATGCCGGCCTCATGCTTGAAAATACGGACAAAGGCGTGGTGCTCTCGCAGGCAGAGTGTCCCGACGCCGAAAACGGGACACCCGAGCAGGTAAATGCCTCCACGTCGTTGAACCATCCGACCGTCTACTTGCGCGTCCGCTTCAGTTGCGACGGTCGTAGGATAGCCCAAAGCGAGGGCGGGCACGACCTCGTGGTGATGTGCCAGTTCAGCTATAGCCTCAACGGAAAGGACTTCAAGCAGCTGGGCAGGCCCTTCCAGGCCAGGGAAGGCAAATGGATTGGAGCCAAAATAGGAACCTTCTGCACCCGTCCCGCCATCAAGGCCAACGACGGCGGATGGGTAGACATAGACTGGTTCCGCATTACTCCCTAAAGAGAATAACTTCGGCCTCCTTCGGAAAGGCCATCAGCCTTTTCCCGCCCAACATTGCTTTACGGGCAGGAAAAGGCCGTTTTCTTCCCCGCAAAGCAATGCTTTTCCTCCCGCACCATGCCGTTCTATCGAAATAAATGCTACTTTTGCGCCAAAATCAGAAGAAATCAAGGAGGACCCATAAAAATGAAAAAACTGGTTATATTCGACCTCGACGGCACCCTGCTGAACACCATTGCCGACCTGGCACAAAGCACCAACTACGCCCTCAGCACACTGGGCTATCCCACACACGACGAATCGGCCTACAAGTTCATGGTGGGCAACGGCATCAACAAGCTCTTCGAACGCGCCCTGCCCGAAGGCCAAAAGACCGAAGCCAACGTTCTGAAGGTACGCGCCCAATTCGTCCCCCACTACGACCTGCACAACGCCGACAAGAGCCGTCCCTATCCGGGCATCCCCGAACTCCTTGCCCAGCTCCAGGAGCAACACATCCAGCTGGCCGTGGCCTCGAACAAATACCAGTCGGCCACCCGCAAGCTCATCGCCCACTACTTCCCCGCCATCCGCTTCGCCGCCGTCTACGGCCAGCGCGACGGCGTCAGTCCCAAGCCCGACCCGACCGTCGTCTTCGACATCCTCAAGGACACAGGCGTCGCCGCCGCCGACACCCTCTATGTAGGCGACTCGGCCGTCGACATGCAGACGGCACTCAACGCCCGCGTCACCGCCTGCGGCGTCACCTGGGGGTTCCGTCCGCGCACCGAACTCGAAGCCCTCTGTCCGAGATACATTGTTGGAAAAACGGAAGAAATAGCCGACATCGTCCTGGGTTAAGCCCCGGACGGTGTTTTCCGTCCGCCCGCCGCATCAAAAAATACACCCGGCTCCCCTGTCCGGAAACGCCCGCCCGAACGCCGACAACCTCACTATGAAGACACTCAGACGGATATTTATGCTATATAGCATGTTTCTAGGCCGATTGTTCTGAAAGTCTGCACACATAACAAAAATTCCCACCCTAAGAACAAATATTCCACATTCTCTCGTTTACAATCATATACATTTGCACCGAGGAATTAACAGTGTGGTCGAACACACTTAATCGAAAATTAACTTTTTATTTAATAACATGCAAAGAATGTCTAACAAAATGAAAACCACGCGCGCCGCGCTACTATCCTTCTTGGTAGCCTTGATATCGCTCAGCGTATCCGCGCAAAACGTAACCGTAAAGGGTACCGTGAAAGACAAAACGGGAGAAACCGTCATCGGCGCTTCCGTAGTTGAAAAAGGGAATACCGGCAACGGTACCATCACCGACATCGACGGGAACTACACCCTGAGTGTTCCCGCTCATGCCACCATCGTCTTCTCGTACGTAGGTATGGCAACCCAGGAAGTGGCCGTCAAAGGGAAAACCAGAATTGACATCACCATGGAAGACGATGCGCAGGCATTGGAAGAAGTCGTAGTCATCGGCTATGGCTCCGTGAAGAAAAAAGACCTGACGGGATCGGTCGCTACGGTCAACTCGGACGTACTGGCCGCCGTGCCGGTAGCCAACGCCACAGAGGCCCTCACGGGTAAGATGGCCGGTGTGCAGATTACCACCACCGAAGGTTCGCCCGATGCAGAAATGACCATTCGCGTACGTGGTGGCGGCTCCATCACGCAGAGCAACGAACCTCTGTACATCGTGGACGGCTTCCCCGTTGAATCCATCTCCGACATCCCCGCCTCCGAAATCGAAGACATCACCGTCCTGAAAGACGCCTCCTCCACCGCCATCTACGGTTCGCGTGGTGCCAACGGCGTTATCCTCGTCACCACCAAGTCGGGTAAGGAAGGCAAGGTGAACGTCAGCTACAACGCCTACTACAGCTGGAAGAAAGTGGCCAAGACGCTGGACGTGCTCAGCGCACGCGACTATGCCGAATGGCAGTACGAACTGGCCAACATCCTGGGTGATGTAACCACCTATGAAGAACACTTCGGCAGCTACAACGACATCGACCTGTACGACAATGTAGCCACGAACGACTGGCAGGACCTCACTTTCGGCCGCACTGGACACACGTTCAACCACAACGTCAGCATCAACGGCGGTAGCGACCGAGTAAAATATGCCTTCAACTACGCCCACATGGACGACAAGGCCATCATGCAGATGTCCAACTTCAAGCGCGACAACCTGAGCCTGAAGCTGAACGGCAAAATCAACAAGCGCATCTCGGTAGACCTGCAGGCCCGCTGGTCGAAGACCAAAATCAACGGTGCCGGCGCCAACGAGACAAGCAGTACGCTCAACACCGACAAACGTCTGCGTTATGCCGTACAGTACACTCCGTTCCCTGTAGAAGGTGTATCCGACGCGGGCGACGATGACGGAACCAACTCTTCCTTCTACAATCCGCTGACCGCCCTGCGCGACAACGACGAACGCCGCTTCCGCACCCAGCTGAACATGGCAGGCGCCGTTACCTGGGAAATCATCGACAACCTGAAGTTCAAGACCGAACTGGGCTACGACACCTATAAATATGACAGAGACCGCTTCTACGGAACTACCACCTACTACGTACGCAACAACGTACCGGCAGACGCCCAAGGCAAGCCCGCCATCGAACTGACCAAACAGTATCGTACCAAGATCCGCAATACCAATACCTTGAACTACGACTTCGAAAAGTTGTTCGCGAAAGGCAGCCTGCATCACCTCAATGCCCTGGTAGGTCACGAATACGTATTGGAGAAGAACGAAGTGCTGACCAACGTAGTTGTAGGTTTCCCCGACTGGGTTACTTCCAGCGACGCTTGGAAACTGACCAACATGGCAGGTACCTCCCCGCAAGAGATTGAAAACTTCTACGATCCGGACGACATCCTTCTTTCTTATTTCGGCCGTGTCAACTATGACTATGACAGCAAATATCTGGTGAGCGCTACCTTCCGCGCCGATGGTTCTTCCAAGTTCGCCGACGGCAACCGCTGGGGCTTCTTCCCCTCGGCAGCCTTAGCATGGCGTATTTCTTCCGAACCGTTCATGGAAGGGACACGCAGCTGGCTGGACGACTTGAAATTGCGTTTCAGCTACGGTACCGCCGGTAACAACAATATTCCCGCCGACGTAATCAACCAGAGCTACCAGTTCAAGACAACCGCCTGGATCAATGGCTACGACAACATCCTGGCCGCTACGGCTACAATGGCCAATCCCGACCTGAAGTGGGAAACCACCTATACACGCAACCTCGGTTTGGACTACAGCTTCCTGGGTGGCCGCATCAATGGTACCATCGAAGGCTACTGGAACAATACCAAGAACCTCTTGATCGAATATCCTGTATCAGGAACCGGATACACCTACCAGTATCGCAACATGGGTGAAACCCAAAACCGCGGTTTCGAGTTCACCGTCAACTATACAGCCGTCAACAAGAAGAACTTTGGCCTGAGTCTGGGTGCCAACATCTCCATCAACAAGAACAAGGTAGTATCGTTGGGCGACCTCCAGTCCATCGACAACATCGCTACCCAATGGGCTTCTACAGAAATCGACCAGGACTTCGTCATCAAGACCGGCGAACCCATCGGACAGATTTGGGGATACGTCAGCGACGGACGCTATGAAGTATCCGACTTCGACATCGCCGCTTCCCAAGCAGCCGGTACCTGGGTACTGAAAGAAGGAGTGGCAGACGCCAGCGGTATCATCGGTGCCGTTCGTCCCGGCTCCATGAAGCTGAAAGAGACCAAAGCCGAAAAGACCGGTTCCATCACGACGGCTGACCGTCAGATTATCGGCGACACCAACCCCGACGCCATCGGCGGTTTCAACATCAACGCACGCCTGTACGGTTTCGACCTGAGCGCCAACTTCAACTTCAGCATCGGCAACGACGTGTACAATGCCAACGCCATCGAATATACCCAGACGTCCAAATACCAGTACCGTAACCTGATTTCCACCATGGCCTCCGGCTCACGTTGGACTAACGTCGACGCCAACGGCAACTTCCTGGATTGGAACAATGCAGAGGCACTGGCCGCTCTGAACGCCAACACCACCATGTGGTCTCCTTATACCAGCAAGTACGTCCTGACCGACTACTACGTAGAAGACGGCTCGTTCCTGCGCCTCAACACCTTAACCTTGGGTTACACCCTGCCCCAAAGCCTGTTGAAGAAGATACACATCAGCAACCTGCGCTTCTACGCCACCGCCTATAACCTGTTCTGCCTCACGAACTATTCAGGCTTCGATCCGGAAGTATCGACCATGCGCCGCACGAACCTGACTCCGGGTGTAGACTATTCGGCTTATCCCAAGAGCCGCCAGTGGGTCATCGGTGTAAACATCAATTTCTAATAACCATTCAATTCACATCTGATAATGAAAAAATTAGCATATATTCTCAGCTTGTTTGCCGGCGGCATGCTCACCGTTACATCCTGCGACTTGGAGGCGCCGGCCAAGTCAACCTTGAGTACCGACTTGATCTTCTCAACAGAAGGTTTGGCAGACGCAGCAGTCATGGCCATCCACGAATCATTTGGCCAGACCAACTCCTACCGCGGTCGTTTTATCCCCTATTTCGGCATCAACACCGATTGCGAAATATACAACAATTACGCGGACGACTCCAAGGACCCGTACACAGACAAGGAAATATCCCTGGCCGTTTATTCCGCCAGTGCGGACAACACCTATATGAACACCACCAACAATGCGTGGAACTATATGTATGAAGGCATTGAACGCGCCAACAAGGCTCTTGAAGGCATGAAAGAAAACGCCGACCTGACCAATGCCAATCTGGCCCAACTCTACGGCGAGCTGCTGACACTTCGTAGCTTCATCTACTTCGATCTGGTAAAAGCCTGGGGAGACGTGCCCTACCGCTTTGAGTCCAATACGTCAGAGACCATCTACCTGCCCCGTACAGACCGTGTGACCGTATTGAAGAAGGTGTTGGACGACCTGCTGGAAGCAGAAAATTATTTGGGATGGCCGAACGAGAACAGCTATACCACTTCTGTAGAGCGTTGCAGCAAGGCCTTTGCCAAAGGTCTGCGTGCCCGTGTAGCCCTCTTCCTGGCAGGCTACTCCCAATGGCCCAACGAGGGTTTGCGCTACAACATCCAAGACGAAACAGAACGCCGCGAGATGTACAAGATCGCACTGGACGAATGTGCAAGCGTCATCAACCAGGGCTGCAACCAGTTAGGTTCGTTCGAGCAGAACTTCCGCAACCTGTGTGAGGAAAATGTTTCTGCCGGACAGGAATCCATTTACGAAATTCCTTTCGCCAGCGGCCGTGGCCGTGTGCTCTACACCTGGGGCGGCAAGCACGCCGAGGTAGACCAATGGACCAAGCTGGCCAAAGGTGGTGTCAACGGCCCGACTCCCACGCTGTGGTATGACTACGACAAGGACGATGTACGCCGCGACATCACTTGCCTGCCTTATACCTGGGACGGTGACAAGACAACCTCCAACAAAACCATCAGCGGAACTTCCGGTGGCGGTTGGAGTTTTGGCAAGCTCCGTTTCGAATGGATGAAGCGCATCGTGACATCAACCAACGACGACGGCATCAACTTCCAGGTAATGCGCTATGCAGACATCTACCTGATGGCAGCCGAAGCCGAAAACATGCTGAACGGTCCCAGCAACGCCGGCCAGTACATGCAGCCTGTCTTGAACCGTGCATATCCTTCCGACAAGGTTTCGACCATCCTCAGCAATGCCAAAGCCAGCCAGGAAGCTTTCCAACAGGAAATTATGGACCAGCGTAAATTCGAGTTTGCCGGAGAAGCCATCCGCAAAGTAGACCTGATGCGCTGGGGACAGTTGAGCAACGCTTTAGCTGAAACAAAAGCCAAGATAGAACGTCTGGCCAAGCGTACTGGAGAATATTCCGGCTATCCCGCCAAGATTTACTACAATGAAGGACTGGATGCCGCTCCTACAGACGCAGACGGATATACAGTCTATGGCCTGGAAGCCGGCGATACAGATGACTACGGGAAAGAGAATTTCACTGAAAGCTCCTACTGGTTCACTTTCCGTGAAGAGGGAAGCGGCAGTGACGACGAAGCCAACAAAAACATCCAAGAGAACAATACGCGCATCCAGCGCTACATTGACTATCTCTATGTCAACGATCCCAACGAAAAGATGTTCTGGCCTATCTGGAAGGTATTTATCGATGGCAGCAACGGCCAGCTGGTAAACTACTACGGTTATTAATCATTCACTCTATATTTAATAGCGAAACATTATGAACAAGATATTAAAACGAATCAGTTATACATTGGGCATGTGCGCTTTGGCGTTCACTGCCGTCTCCTGCGATGACGAAGCCGAAGAACTGACGAGCGTAGAATACGACCGTCTGTTTGCACCGACAGAATTGGAGATACGCATCCAGGACCGTACCAATATCCGTGCCAGCTGGGGATGTCTGTCGGACGCCAATGCCCAGTCGTACACCATTGAGCTGTTTGCCGACGACCCCAACATGGCTTGCGAAGGCACGGCAACAGAGACTTATACAGACATCAAGGAAAATCCGTACGTCATCACCGGACTGGCTGGCGAGACCACTTACTCTTTCCGCATAAAGGCTGTAGGCGAGAGCAAAGAATCCAACTGGACCACAACCGTATTCACAACCGAAGCTGAACAAATCTTCCAGTCCGTCAGCGACGCAGACATTACAGCGACATCCGTCACCTTGCGTTGGGTTGCCGGTGAGGAAGCCAGCACCATTACGGTAACGCCGACCCAGGAAGGCAGCACTGCGGCTTCTGTCACCTATACGGTAACGGCCGAAGACATCGCCAACGGATATGCCACCATCGTAGGATTGACCCCTGAAACTGATTATGAAGCTGTATTGAAATTGGATAACCGCACACGTGGTACAGTCGAATTCACCACCTCCATCGATACCGGCGGCATGACGCTGGTAGCAGAAGGCGACGACCTGGTTGCAGCTATCGAAGCAGACCAAGGAGCAGGCCTCTTCCTGACAGGCAGCACTTACGAAATGGGCAATTACACCTTGACGAAAGCCATTGCCATTGCAGCGGCTCCGACCAACAAGCCCGCCATCCACGGTCGTTTCGTAATCGGATCGGCTATCGGTTCGTTGACATTGACCAACCTCATCTTTGACGGCCAAGGTGATACAGACAACATACTTGAGCTGAAAAGCGCCGATGCCAATCTGGGTACACTGACCATCGAAGGATGCGAGATACGCAACATGGGCAAACACATCATGTACAACAATGCCAAGGGAACGTTTGGAAATATCGTCATCAACAACTGTATCATCGATGGCATCGATAACGGAGGAGGCGACGGCTTCGACCTTCGTGGAGGTGCTTTGCAGTCGCTTACGGTCAGCAATACCACCATCAGCAACGGTGTCAGAACCCTGCTCCGCTGCCAGGTAGCCAGCACAACGAACGTTACCTTCCAGAATTGTACCTTCTATAACATCTGTACGCTGGACAACTCCAACAACAATGGACTCTTCCAGATGGACAAGACCGACGAAAGCAGTCTGCTCACCGTCAAGAACTGCCTGTTCTATGGAATAGGTACCGCCAATCCGAGCGCTACAGAATCGGGCTCATGGGGTAGAAGCTCCAAGTTCAAGGCCAGTGCAAAATACAGCAACAACTATTACTACAACTGTCCGAACCTGTGGGCAAGTCTGTACAAAGACGACCACTCTGCAGTTGCCACCGAAGCCGATCCTGGCTTTGCCGATGCTGCCAACGGTGATTTCACAATCAGCAACGAAGACATGATCTACTATCAGGTAGGAGACCCGCGCTGGTATTAATCAGAACAGATCATCCATTCAAATAAGAGAGGCAGTTCCAGGTTCGTCCTGGGACTGCCTCTCTTTTCATATCAAGAGTGCCGGCCAACTGCTGCCCGACACTGCTTGCCAAAGGAAACATGCTGTATAGTTATAAATCAAAAGGATGGTCCTGCCTAATCTGGGAAAGCCATTCATCGGCCCCATCAACTCCTGAACGGAGAAAGACATCTGTTCAAGCTGGACAAACCATCAGTTTAAGCTGGGCAAACGACAAGTTTAAGCTGGGGAAAACGATGGTTTAGGCTGGGAAAAGCAACCGTTTGAGCTGGGAAAAACATCAGTTCTTCCCAGCCTTCCTGTCTCGGTATTCCGTAGGCGTCATGCCCATCTTTTGCTTGAAGCACTTGCTGAAATAGCGCGGGTCGTTGATACCCACCATATAGGCAATCTGCGTCATGGAGTATTCACCGGTCTCTATGAGCTGGACGGCACGGTTGATGCGCATTTCCTTGATGAATTCAACAGGGGCCAACCCCGTGAGCGACTTCAGCTTCTTGAAGAATACCGAACGGCTCACTGCCATGTCCTTCACCAGATCGTCCACAATCAAATCGCCGTTGTCCAGGTTCTTCTCCATCAACGCCATCAGCTTGTCCATAAACTTCCGGTCGTTGGGCGACATCTCGGGGGCCTTGCTCTCTTCCACCGTCGGCTCGTCAGGCGAGGTTACTATGTTCATCAGCTTCTCACGGTACATTTCCTGAAGCTTCTTCCTGCGTTCCAGGATATTCCTTACACGCGCCTTCAGATAGGTGGCGCTGAAGGGCTTGGTAATGTAATCGTCCGCTCCATACTCCAACCCCTCCAACATGCTCTCAATGGCGGTCTTGGCCGTGAGGAGTACCATCGGAATGTGGCTGGTCGTCATGTTGTCGTGAAGCTCGCGCATCATCTGAAGGCCGTCTTTCTCGGGCATCATCACATCGCTGATGATGATGTCGGGTACCAGGCTGAGAGCCTTTTCCAGCCCCTCCGCTCCGTTGGCCGCCTCGACCACCCTGAATTCCGACGCAAAGATGCTGCGCAGGAAGGTACGGAGTTCGGTATTGTCTTCGACCAGCAACATCGTACTCCGGACATCCGTATTTTCTGTTCCTTCTTCTCCCTTGTTTCCTTCCGAAGCCCCGTTGTCCTCCACAGCAGTCTGTTGTTCCTGCTTTGCACCACCCTGCTCCACGTCGTTCTGCAAAAATTCCACCGTCTCGTCGTAATATTCCTTCCCTTTCTGGAAATCGACCTTGAAACAACTGCCTTCACCCAACTTGCTGTCTACCGTGATGGAAGCCTTGTGCATCTCCACCAGCTCCTTCACCAAAGACAGGCCGATGCCTGAACTCGACTGGTTGAACAGGCTGCTGTCCACCAGATTTTCGAAACGGACGAACAGCGATTTCTTCTTGTTCTCGGCAATGCCGATACCCTGGTCCTGCACACCGACCGACACAGTCTGCCCGTTGTCATGGACGAAAACCGTAATCATCTTCCCTTCGGGAGTGTACTTGAAGGCGTTGGACAACAGATTGTAGACAATCTTCTCGAACTTGTCGGCATCCACCCACAGATAGACGGCCTCCTTCTCCGTCTCGAAAACGAAGTCGATGTGGTGTTCCTCGGCCACGGCCTCAAAGTTGTCCATAATCTTACGGACAAAGGCAACAATTTCCAGCCGTTGTACCTGCATCTTCATTTTCTTGTTCTGGATCTTACGGAAGTCCAATATCTGGTTGACCAGCCGCAACATCCGATTGGAGTTCCGCTCCACGACCTGCAACTGCTCCCTGGCCTCGGCAGGCAGCTTCGTATTCTGAAGCACATATTCCAAGGGACCGGTTATCAACGTCAGGGGCGTACGCAGTTCGTGGGAGATGTCGGTGAAGAAGCGCAACTTCATGTGAGTCAGCTGCTGCTCCATGGCCACCCGATGCTTCAGCCGATAGATGGTGAACAGGATATAGACCGCCGTCACGATAATCAACAGGAAGAACAACACATACAGGAAATAGGCCAAAGGCGTCTCCCAGAAGGAAGGCAGCACTTCGATGTCCAGCGTTCGCACATTGTCGGACCAGACGCCGTCGGCGTTGGTCGAACGCACCTTGAACACATAGTGTCCCTTGGGCAGGTTGGTATAGGTGGCCGTACGCTGCTTGCCCACGTAGTTCCAGTTCTTCTCGAATCCGTCCAGCATATAGGCATACTGGATGTCGGAAGGATTCGTATAGTCGAGGGCCGCATACTGGATGGAAAAGATATTCTCCTGATGGGAAAGCGTCAGTTCACGGGTGTCGTCCAGCGTGTACTTCAGCACGGAATGCGGACCCGGCTTCACGCTCTCGTTGGCCAGCAGCAGTTGTGTCAGGACGACGGGAGGCACGTAGATGCTCTTTTGGATGGAATCGGGATTGAAATAGAAAATGCCATGATTGGTACCGAACAGGATGTTGCCGTCCGACGCATAGGCCGAAGCCGCCTCACTGAAACGGATGCTGGAATTGCTGTACTTGTTCTGGAAGTTCTCAAAACGCCCCAACCCAGGTGTAAACTTGCTCAATCCGTTTTCCGTACTGATCCACAACTGTCCCTTCTTGTCCTCCTGAATGGACAGCAGGATGTCCGACGGCAGACCGTCGCGTACAGTATAGGCCTTGAAGCGTGCCTGGCCTTCGGCATTCAGGTCGACCAGTTGGTTCAGTCCCCCGCCGAAGGTCGCCACATACAGCTCCCCTTCCCGCGTCGGTTTGACCCAATGGATATCATTATTGCTCAGCGCGTTGGCTTTTTCGGGAGCACGGAGGTAATGGTAGAACCGGGCGTCTTCGGGCCGGTCGAAGCCGTCGTCCACCATCAGCAGTCCCACGGTGGTACCTATCCAGATATGTCCGTCCGCATCGCCGGTAATGCAGCGCACCTTGCTGCAATATTTGATGGGGAAGCCCTTCAGATTGTTCCGATGGCTGATGAAAACCTCCTTGCCGTCGGCATTGCGTGTCAGATAGCTGATGCCGTTGGCAAACGTAGCCACCCAGATGCGTCCGCGACGGTCTTCGTAAAGGCAATAGACATTGTCGTCGGACAAGCTGTAGACATCATCGGCGCTGTAGCGGTAGCGGGTCAGCCGGTAACGAAGCGTGCCGGGCAGGGGTTCGGCCTTCACCACTCCTGCTCCCTTGGTCGCGATCCACAGGTTGTCATGGCTGTCCTGCATCACGAAATAAGTGTTGCCGAAGAGGGGCTTCCCACTATGGGACACGGTTCCGGCCTCCGTCAGGTAACCGATTTCTTCGCGATGACGGTTGTACACACGCAGCATGCCGTCCTTCAGCCCCACCCACATGTTGCCGTCCTTGTCCTCGCAGAGGGCCCGTACCTCGTTGCTCAACGACTCATACGAATGATTGACCGGCACCTTCAGCCGGAAGCGATCGGTGCGGAACGTCACCTTCTCCAGTCCTTTGGAGTGGGTACACATCCACAGATTGCCCTGACGGTCGGAAAAAGCGGAATGTATCTTGTTGGAGAAACGCCAGTTCTCGCCCGTCATGCTGTTGTAGAACGGACGCAGGCAATTGTTCTTCCGGTCGAAATAGGAGAAGCCGCCGCCATAGGGATGCACCCACAAGGTGCCGAAGATGTCCTCGTGGATGTGGAAAGCCGGACGGGAACGGTCGGTATTGGTGGGCTCGGCATAGACCTTCTCGCACTTCAGCTTCCGGGTATAGGGATTGAAATGGGCCACCTCGCCCACAACGTCCTGTTCGAACCATATTTCGTCGGACAAGTCCCGATAGATACTCTTGACCTTTTCGGCCGGCAACCGGGAGGCTGCATAGTGCTCCGTCCGGCCGGTCGGCAGGTCGTAGACAAAGAAGCCGTCGGACACGGTGGCCACCACGACCTGCGAAAGTTTCTTCAGATGCTTGATGCCACTGATGCGCGAGGCTGCATCGAGCTGAACCGGCCGGAAGGTCCGGTCCTTCTTCCGATAGACCCAGACCGTCCCGTTGCCGGAGCCGAAGAGCAGGCAGTCGCCGCAATCTTCCATCACGTAGAAGCTCTGGCGTTTCTTGAACGAGTCCTTTCCCTCCTCCGCATTCTCGAAATAGATGACCGGTTCGGCCCCGTCGGGAGTGAAACAAACCAGCCCGTTGTCCGACAAGACCCACTCCGCCCCGTCTGCCTGGCAGACATCGAAGACACGGGACACCCTCAAGCGCTCCGATGCCGGCGAGTACCACACCGACGTCAGCCGATAATCCGTCGAATCGGTCGTAATCCGCACGGCCCCTTCCCGACGGGTGAGCAGCCACACCGTGCCGTCCGGCAGTACCTTGATGGACGATATGGCCGTCTGGCTGCCCGGCTCTCCCTCGGCAGGCACCGACTCGAACACTTCCGTACGCGGATCGAAACGGAAGGCACGGTCGTCATACGTCTGCAGCCAGATGAATCCGTAACGGTCCAGCTTCATGTTGTCCACCCGGTTGCTGGTCAGGGCTATCTGATTGTCCTGACGGGCCTTGAATGTCTTGAAGGTATAGCCGTCAAACTTGTTGATGCCGTTCCAGGTAGAGAACCACATGTTTCCCCGGCTGTCCTGCAACATGTCCATGACGGTGTTCTCGGACAAGCCGTCGTCCGACGAATAATGCGTGAAGGAACCCTCCGGCTGGGCTTTCAGAACAGCAGCCGTCAGCACGGCCAGCATCCACAATAACCATCTCTGCTTCATAGTATGACACAATAATTAGGACGCAAATATAACCATTTCGTGGAAAAGCCCTATATTTGTCTGTCAGAAAAAACATCAGAAAAACCGTCAAATCATGAAATACCTCAGCACGTTCCTCCTGCTTCTCTCCGCCTGGCTGACCGCTTCCGCACAGACGGACAGCACCGCCTACGAAGTGACCGGCAACATGCCCGTCTTCTACCGCCAGATGAAACAACAGCTTACCTTCCCCCTCGCCTGGGGAAAGGCGGAAGAAACGGACTTCGATGCGTGGAAAGTCCGCGCCCGCAACCGGCTGATGGAATGCATGGAGAACATCCCGTCGGCACCGGAGGCATACGGTCTGGAAGTGACCGACCGCGAACGCCGCGAGGGCTACGAAGCGCGCAAGATTGTGTTCAACCTCTCCGGATGGTGCCGCGTGCCGGCCTATCTGCTGATACCCGACGGCGAGGGACCTTTCCCCGCCATCGTCCTGCTTCACGACCACGGCGCCCACTTCTCCATCGGCAAGGAAAAGATGGTACGCCCCTTTCACGTCGCTCCCGAAGTCATGAAAGACGCCGACCAATGGGTCGACCGATACTATGACGGCCAGTACACGGGCGACTACCTGGCCCGCCACGGCTATGTGGTGCTGGCCGTCGACGCCCTGCTCTGGGGAGAACGCGGGCGGAAAGAGGGGGCCAGCTACGACGCCCAACAGGCGCTGGCGTCCAACTTTCTGCAAATGGGGACTTCGTGGGGCGCCTTCATCCACATGGACGACGTGCGGAGCGCCGAGTTCCTGGCCTCCCTGCCCTTCGTGGACAAGGAGCGCGTGGGCTGCCTGGGCTTCTCGATGGGAGCCTACCGCTCGTGGATGCTCGGGGCACTGACCGATGCCGTCCGCGCATCGGCCTCGGTATGCTGGATGAACACCACCGAATACCTCATGACACCGACCAACAACCAGAACAAAGGCGGCTCGGCCTACGCCATGCTGGTACCCGGCCTGCGCCGCTACCTGGACTATCCGCACGTGGCAAGCATCGCCTGCCCCAAACCGACCTTGCTCTTCAACGGCACGAGCGACAAGCTGTTCCCCGTAGAGGGCGTGAACGATGCCTATCGGGAAATGCAGAGTGTGTGGAAAAGCCAAGGCGCCTCCGACCGCCTCGTCACCCGCCTGTGGGACGAGACACATTTTTTCAACCGGGAGATGCAGCAGGCCGTGCTCGCGTTCTTCGACCGCTGGCTGAAGCCCTGAACTACTTCAGGTGCTTCAAGATCCACTCCAGATGCCCGCGTTCGGTGTCGTCCGACGTCCAATGCTCGTTGATGGGCGTTACCAGCGCTTCCTTCGGACACGTCAGGACGTTGTAGACGGCATAGCTGGTGGTGGGAGGACAGGTGTCGTCGTTGAATCCCCACGTCAGGAAGGTGTCGGCCTTGACCAGGCGGGCAAAGTTCACCACATCGTAATAGGCCATCGTCTGCACCTTTTCGGGCGTATCCATCCCTTTCACACGGGAGAAGTGCGGATAGCCGTCCGCACGCCCTGCCTTATAGCCGGCCATGTCGCTCAGGGCGGGATGATTGGCCACACAGGCCGTCACACGGGCATCGAGCCCCGCCGTAACCAGCGCCAAGGCCCCGCCCTGGCTTCCACCCTGCACAATCACGTTCCGGCCGTCCCACTCGGGCAGGGAGGTCAGCAGGTCGATGCAGCGCACGCACGCCAGATAGACCCGCTTCATGTAATAATGATCCCTGTTGTCCAGCCCGTTCATCAGATAGCCGTTCTCGCGGCCGTTGAAGGCGTTGCTGATTTCCTGAAACTCTTCGTCGGACATCGTCGGGTTCAGCCCGTGTATCTCCATTTCGAGACGGATGCAGCCCTGCTCGGCGTAGTATTTGTGGCGGAGCGGATCCTTGATGGTCTTAATACCCGCACCCGGCGGACATAGCACCACGGGGCAACTGCCCGCACGGGCGTCCTTGGGGTAGAACAGGTAGCCGTAGACCGCCTGCCCGCGGGAGTTCAACCGAAGCTTCACCAGGTAGCAATCCACCTTGTCCGTACAATATTCCGGAGCCAGCTCCTTGGTATAGGTCAGGGGGAAAGCGGCCGCCTCGGCCTTCTGCTTCTCCCAAAACGCCTGGAAGTCGGCAGGTAGGGACGGATATCCTCGGGCGAGAAGCCCACCTTCACGTGGTGGCGATAGGTCTTGCCGCCCACACGGGCCGTCAGACGGCAATCACGGAAGCCGGGCGTATCCATCGTACCCACGTCGACAACGGCCCTGCCGTCCTTCAACACCACACTGCCCTTCGCATCGGGCGGCATCAGGTCGCCTCCAAGTTCATAACTCACCGTCACGCCGTCCTGCGGAATGCCATACCGGTAGAGCTGCACCTCTACACGGGCCTTCTCGCCCGTCCGGTAGGTCCAGTCGGCATGATCGGGCACGGTGACCCACAACACGTCACTCCGATACGGATAATTCTCGGCCAGCAAGGGCAGAAGGGTGCAGGCCCATGCTACAAAAAACAACCATCTCTTCTTCATCTTTACTTTTATCTTTAAGGATTCACGAATATTGCACTTTTACAAAATGACACTTTGATTTTCCAACCGCCTGAGAATCGCTTCTTTCGGCCGCAAGGCAAGGCCGATGTCAACGGACGAAGGCCAACGGGGCTTACTAGCTACTGCACAGGCAGATAGCGAAATCTTGACAAATAAAGCAGATGTCCAACCAAGCCCTTTCCCAGGTCTTGCCACGGGAAAAGTCCACTTTACAAAGCTAAAGTGGCACTTTACGAACGAAATGTGCCACTTTATACCCTGAAAACATACTATTATTTTACCTAAAACATACTTTTTCATGTGCCAAAACCTACGTTCTGATGACAGAAAACATACCTTCTGACGATAGAAAGCCTGCTTTCCGGAACCTCGGAAGCCGTTTTTCTCCCGATTTTCCTTCCCGTTGGCCGTTTCCGAAGAAAGGGCGGGTCAGCCAAAAGGGACGTTTCCTTTCTTTTTGCCCATCGAATGAGGCCGTCGGTGACAATCTGATTTCCGTCGGTTGCCGGCCTCATCGACGAATGTCCAGCAGGGCATTGCCGTTCTTCACGGGGTTCCATCCGTCTTCACCCGCCAGGACTTCTTCGATGGAGTAGCCGTCCAAAGTCTCCAACTGGCGGGAGAAGGAGGCACGTTTCTCCGGACAAGCTCCCGCGCCCCGACTCTGGTATTCGGCATAGAAGACGGTTTTGTCCACATCTTTCTTGTCCCAGTCGTTCCATCCTTCGGGCAGGATATGTGCGCCCAAGTCGCAACGCACGAACACCGCCTGCGCATAGGGCCGCCACGGACGCGACAAGTAGACGCGGTCCACTCCTTCGTCGGCCGTCAGCCGGCAATCGTAGAAGACGTAGCCATAGCGTTGTCCCTGGTCGGTGGAAGGAGCGGTGACGTAGCCGTTGCCCTTGCTATGGATGTGGCAACGGTCGAAGACCGCCGTAGACCATCCGAAGATGAAGTCCACCGTCCCTTCGATGTAGCAATCCTCGTAATATTGGCGGCAACCCTTGCCATAGGTATAGAGTGTATCTTGGAAACCCAGGAAGCGGCAGTGCTTGAAGTAGACGCGGTCGGCACTGACGAAGCACGCCACCGCCTGCCCCACGGGGCCCGAGGAGTTCTCGAACGTCAGGTTCTCGACGTAGCAGTCGGGCGCATAAAGGTAGCAGGTAGCGGAGCCGGAGGTACCCGTCTTCTCACCGAAACAGTTCGGCTTGTCGGCATAGTCGTCGCAGGTGAGGACAGCTCCCTCCTCGCCCACCAGCGAAAGATTGATCTTGCTGGGCGGTACCACCAGCTTTTCCTTATAAACGCCCTTGCGCACCAGGATGGTAGTGCGGACATTCTTGCGGAAGTCGGGCACGGCATCGATGGCCTCCTGGATGGTAAAGAAGTCGCCCGAACCGTCCTTCGCCACTACAAAGTCGTACTGACGGCGATATTTGGCCAGCTCCGGCACCACTTTCACCACCTCGTCGGCAGCCATACGGGCCACGATGGAGGCACCCCGTACATTCAGATGGGTGTTGTCCTGGCGACCGTCGGGCAGGGCGGGCACCGTGCGGGGTGCCACCCAGACGAAGAGCTGCTTCGAGTCTTCGGGGCCCATCTCCTCCACCAGCCGGTGCGTGGCGCGGTTCAGGTCCACAAAAGGCACGTCGAGCTCGCGGGCCACGTTGCGGGGCGAATCCAGGTAGGCTCCGTGCGTGTCTCTGAGCCAGACACCCTCTTGTCCGCTGCGGGCGGCACGATTCTCCCAGACACCCTTGCGGACATCGTCCTGAGCGACGGCCAAGGCCACTGCCTCGGCATTGGCTTCGCCGAAGTTGCGGCGGACGATGGAGTTGAACAGGACAGGGATGGCCCCCTTGGCACGCGCCTCGAGGACGAAGCGTTTCAGGTTGGCGTCGAAGGTGCCGCCCGGCTCGGTATGCCGTTTGGGGTCGGACTTCTCGTCGTTATGCCCGAACTGGATGAAGACGTAGTTGCCCTTCTTCAGTTGCGCCAGTACCTGGTCCCAGCGGCCTTCGTCGATGAAGCTCTTCGTGCTGCGCCCGTTCACGGCCCGGTTGTCTATCACGACGTCCTCCGTGAAGTAGCGCGGCAGCATCTGTCCCCAGCCCCTTTCCGGATTGCCGCCCTCGAGGGGCTTGTTGGCCATGGTAGAGTCGCCGATGGTGAAAATGGTGATGACCCGCTTCTCCGTCGTGAAAGCCGAGAGCAGCAGAAGCAGGCCCAGCAGAATGGTCAGTTTGTTTTTCATACGTTTATCATTGTTAGTCAGTCAGCAAAACAAGATTTCCCAGTTGGCGAGAAAGTTTTCCGCAACTGGAGAAAAATCAACGGTCGGCCGGGATATCCTCGGGAAGCCAGTCGGTGCACCGCCAGAAGACGTACTTCCAGTCAGCATATCGGGCCGCCTCTTCGGCACTGAGGAGGCGCGCCCACTTCACACGGCCGTCCACCGCCGCCCCCTCGCCACGGTTGCCATATTCGGCATAGCGGGCCGTCTTCTCGTTGGCGGCGTTGCGCCAGTTGTCCCAACCGGCAGGGCAGATGTGCTCCCCCAGCTCGCAACCGATGAAGACCGTAGCCGCATAGGGCCGCCAGGGACGGCCCAGATAAACCTTGTCGACCCCTTCGGCCGCCGTCAGACGGCAATTCCTGAACACATAGCCCACCGCCACGTCGGCCGGAGTGGAGGCAGCCGTGATGTAGGAATTGCGTTTGCTGTGCAGCACACAGTCCTCGAACAAGGCCGTCGAGGGGCCGAAGATGAAGTCGGTAGTGCCTTCGATGTAGCAGTCCTTGAAGTAGAGGCGCGTGCCCGCTACCCCCGTATAGACCGTATCCTGATTGCCCAACAGGCGGCAACGGACAAACACCAGCCTGTCTCCCTCGGTATGTAGGGCCACCGCCTGCCCCAGGGGAGCCGCATTGTTCTCGATGGTCAGGTTCCGGAAGGTGATGCCGTTGCCTTCCACCTTCAGCGTATAGGTGCGGAAAGTGCCCATCGCATCGATGTTAGCATGGTCGTCGTAGGAGATGACGGTACCTTCGCAGCTCTCGCCCACAAAGTCCACATTCTGCAACCACGAGGGCACGACCACCTTCTCCTTGTAGAACCCGTTCCTGACGAGCACCGTCACCCGATAGTCCATGAAGGCACGGATACCTTCCATGGCCTCCGTCAGCGTCCGGTAGTCGCCCGAACCGTCGCGCGCCACCACAATCGTATCTTTCCACTGCCCGGCAGCCACAGACGGCAGACTTCCTCCCAACCACAGGAGCAACATCCACATCCAAGGATAAAAACAGGACAAACCGGCCTTGCTTCGCCGGCAAAGAGACTTTTGTTTCATGCGTTCAATCTTTACGGGTATCAGACATGTTTCATTTCAAGAAACAAAAGTAACGGTTTCCCTCCAAAGACTTGTGTATTTTTTCGGTAGAGATGGTGCATTATTTGGTTTTCGTGTGCGAGAACGAGCAATTTCGTGCACGCAAACGACAAAAAATGTGCAAAATCGTCCTTTTTTCCAATAATTAAAGGCTTTCTCTTTTGATTAATCAAGAAAAGAGCTAAATTTGACACCGGAAAAAGATTCGTACCATCGTAAAACATCAATGTAATCATATCAAAAACAAAAAAGAATGGAACAAGTATTCGGCTATATCATCGGCCTGGGAGCATCAGTCATGATGCCCATTATCTTTACAATTATCGGCTTGTGTATCGGAATGAAATTCGGAAAAGCACTGAAATCGGGTCTCTGCGTGGGTGTCGGTTTCGTGGGTTTGGGTGTAGTCACCGCCCTGCTGACCAACAACTTCGACAATCCCCTGAAAGCCATTTCCGACCTCTACCACCTGCAACTGAACGTATTCGACATGGGCTGGCCCGCCGCTGCCGCCGTAGCCTATAACACGGCTGTCGGTGCCTTAATCATCCCCATCTGCCTGGGCGTGAACCTGCTGATGCTCATCACCAAGACCACACGGACGGTGAACATCGACTTGTGGAACTACTGGCACTTCGCCTTCATCGGCGCCGTGGCCTACTTCGTGACCGGTGAGAGCCTGGCTTGGGGCTACTTCGCCGCCATCGTCTGCTACGTCATCACGCTGGTGTGCGCCGACCTCACGGCAGACAAGTTCCAGAAATACTACGACCTGGACGGTATCTCCATTCCCCAGCCGTTCTGCCAGAGCTTCACTCCCTTCGCCATCCTCATCAACAAGGCGCTGGACAAGATACCCGGCTTCTCCAAGCTGGACATCGACGCCGACGGCCTGAAGAAGAAGTTCGGCGTGATAGGCGAACCGCTCGTGCTGGGTGTCATCGTGGGTATGCTCATCGGATGGGCCGCCCAGCTGGACATCAAGAAAATTCTCTTCCTGGGCATCACGATGGGTGCCGTGATGGAGCTCATCCCGCGCATTACCTCCCTTTTCATCGAAGGTCTGAAGCCCATCTCCGAAAAGACTTCCGAACTGGTGAAGAACAAGTTCAACGGCAAGAAGGTGCACATCGGCATGAGCCCGGCCCTCGTCATCGGACACCCCACCACGCTGGTGGCTTCCGTCATCCTGATACCGGTCATCCTCGCGCTGGCCGTCTTCCTCCCCGGCAACCAGTTCCTTCCGCTGGCCTCACTGGCAGGTATGTTCTACCTCTTCCCCATGGTGCTTCCCTTCACAAAGGGTAACGTACTGAAGACGCTGATTGTCGGCCTGGTGACACTCATCATCGGCCTCTACTTCGTGACCGACATGGCACCCGACTTCACGATGGCCGCCAACCAGGTATATGCCGAAACCCATGATCCCGCCGCACACATTCCCGACGGATTCGCGGGCGGTGCCCTCGACTTCGCTTCCTCTTTCTTCGGATGGACCATCTACCGGGGCGTCAAACTCTCGTATGTAGGTGCCGGCCTGCTCACGCTGATAGCCATCGTGCTGATGCTGGTCAACCGCCGCGCCATCATCCGCAGCGAGAAAGAAGCCAAGCAGGCAGCCTGATGAAATCAGGAAAAACAGGATATTAATCAATCATTATAAAATCGAATATGAAAAAATTAGCAATTGCAATGATGTTAAGTGCAGCAGCCTTATCGGCCAATTCCCAAGTAAACTACAAAATGCAGGTAGCCTGCAACCCCCAAGATGTCAAGACGTACGACACCAACCGTCTGCGCAGCAGTTTCCTGATGGAAAAAGTAATGGTACCCGACGAAATCAACGTCACCTACTCCATGTACGACCGCTTCATCTTCGGCGGTGCCATGCCTGTACAGAAAGAACTGGTACTCGAAACCATTGACCCGCTGAAAGCCAAATACTTCCTGGAAAGAAGAGAGCTGGGTGTCATCAACATCGGCGGTGAAGGCATCGTAACCGTAGACGGCAAGGAATATACCCTGAACTTCAAGGAAGCCCTCTACGTGGGAAGAGGCAAGCAGAAAGTGACCTTCAAGAGCAAGGACGCTTCCAACCCGGCCAAGTTCTACATCAACTCGGCTACAGCCCACAAGGAATACAAGACGCAGCTCATCACCATCGACGGCCGCAAGGGCTCGCTGAAGGCCAACTCCTTCCCCGCAGGCAAGATGGAAGAAAGCAACGACCGCGTCATCAACCAGCTGATTGTCAACAACGTGCTGGAAGAAGGTCCCTGCCAGTTGCAGATGGGTCTGACCGAACTGAAGCCGGGCAGCGTATGGAACACCATGCCGGCCCACACACACAGCCGCCGCATCGAAGCCTACTTCTACTTCAACGTACCGGCAGGCAACTCCATCTGCCACCTCATGGGTGAACCGCAGGAGAACCGCCTCATCTGGATGCAGAACGAACAGGCCATCATGTCACCCGAATGGTCAATCCACGCCGCAGCCGGTACCAGCAACTACATGTTCATCTGGGGTATGGCCGGAGAAAATCTGGACTATGGCGACATGGACAAGATCACTTATCAGGAAATGAAATAACCCCCTCCTGACACTCTATAAACAAGCATGGGCTCCGGCTCATGCTTGTTTGTATCACTTTGTGCAAAGATTCAACCAATTTTTGCACAAAGACTTGTTTTCAGAACTGCTATTTTTGCACAAAATAAAAACTAAATCTATTATCATGAGTACATTCCAACAAGCTGTGGGCAAGATGACCAACTACCGCTGGACCATCTGCGCCATGTTATTTTTTGCAACAACGGTCAACTATCTGGACCGCCAGGTGCTGTCACTGACCTGGAAAGACTTCATCGCCCCCGAATTTCACTGGACGGACGCCCATTACGGTGACATTACCGCCATATTCTCCCTGGTTTATGCCATCGCCAACCTGTTTGCCGGCCGTTTCATCGACTGGATGGGCACCAAGAAAGGCTACCTCTGGGCCATCTTCATCTGGTCGCTCGGCGCCTGCCTCCATGCCGTCTGCGGCTGGGCCACCGAACACGTGGTAGGCATCCACGATGCAGCCGAAATGATTTCAGCTACCGGCGCGGTAGCCTCCACCATTGCCATCACAAGTGTCTACTTCTTCATCGCCGCACGCATCGTGCTGAGTATCGGTGAGGCAGGCAACTTCCCCGCCGCCATTAAAGTGACAGCCGAATACTTCCCCAAGAAAGACCGCGCTTTCGCAACGTCCATCTTCAATGCCGGCTCTACCATCGGAGCACTGGTAGCTCCCGTCAGCATCCCCTCGCTGGCCCGCTACTTCCAAGGCATCGGCATCGGCAACGGCTGGGAGATGGCCTTCATCGTCATCGGTGGATTGGGTTTCATCTGGATGGGGATGTGGGTATTCCTGTACAAGAAGCCCGAAGGCAATCCGCGTGTCAATGCTGCCGAACTGGCTTACATCCATCAAGACAAACAGGCTGAAAAACAGGAAACTGCCGCTTCTCCTAAAGAAGAACGGAAAATGAGCCTTTGGGAATGTCTGAAGTACCCGCAGGCATGGGCCGTAGCCATAGGTAAGTTCATGACCGATGGTGTGTGGTGGTTCTTCCTCTTCTGGACTCCCGCCTATATCTCGGATGTCTACGGTTTCTCGTCCGACAGCGGGACAGCCCAACTGCTGATATTCGTGCTCTATGCCATCACCATGTTGTCCATCTACGGCGGCAAGCTGCCTACCATCATCATCAACAAGACAGGCCTGAACCCATACGCTGCCCGCATGCGCGCCATGTTCATCTTCGCTCTGTTCCCGCTGCTGGCCCTGTTTGCACAGCCCTTGGGCGAATACTCCTACTGGTTCCCCATCATCATCATCGGTATAGCGGGTGCGGCCCATCAGTCCTGGTCGGCCAATATCTATTCAGTGGGCAGCGACATGTTCCCCAACAGTGCCGTGGCTACCATCATCGGCTTGGGAGGTATGGCAGGCGGTATCGGTTCCTACCTCATCAACAAAGGTTCGGGTATGCTGTTCACCTATGCTGCCGGTACGACCATGGTAGACGGACAGGAAGTGGAAATGACGAAAGCCCTGCTGGCCCAAGGCGCTGAATACGTCCAGCCGGCCATGCAGTTCATGGGATTCGAAGGCAAGCCGGCCGGTTACTTCATCATCTTCTGCATCTGCGCCGTCGCCTATCTCATCGGCTGGTGTATCATGAAGATACTGGTACCGAAGTACAAACCCATCGTACTCGACTAAGCAACGATCCTTGTCCCCCAATAAAAAAGAGGCTGCATCAGCAGAGGACGACAAAAAGACGTCCGACTCCTGATGCAGCCTCTTTGATTCATATGGATTAAAAAACATCCCCAAGAAGGGAAAGGGCAAAAAAAAGGGAAGTCTCACGACTTCCACAATTCTTCTAACCTTAAATCTAAATCTCTATGAAAAAAACGTGTCGCAAAAATAGTAAATATTCTTATAAGCCCATAACATTTCGGCTTTAATTTTTGCAAAAACGAAGCAAATCAGCATAGATTGGATTCAATTCCAACAATTCGGGCACTCCCACAATGAACATTTGTTTTCGGGCACGGGTGAGAGCCACGTTCAGTTTACGGTCGACCAGTACCCCATTGTCTTCGGTCAGATTAGCCAGGAACTTCAATTGATAGGGACGGTTCACACAAAAAGAATAAATGATGACATCGCGTTCACTGCCCTGAAAGCGCTCCACTGTATCGACCAGGATGTCGTCCAGCTCAGCGATTCCCAATGCTTCAATTTCTTTCCGAATGAGGGCAATCTGACTCCGATAGGGCGTAATGACCCCCAAGGTAGTTTGCGGAGAGAAATCGCCCAAAGCCGTGTATTGCCTGTAGACGGCATCCGCCAGACGGGCGACAATACAGGCTTCCGACTGATTCATTTTTACCGACTGGCTGGCAGGCCCTGCCACCGAAGGCAAAAAAGCCACCCGGCGGGTCAGCACAGATGCCAGCGGATGATGCTCCAAACCAGGCGCCAACGCCAGACACCCATGCTGGTGAGGCAGGCCAATCGGCTCCAGCAATCCACCATAGAAAGCCCGACTGGGAAACAAAGCCACCTCCTCGTTCATGCGCCCCTGACGGCAAAGCATGTCGTAAGCCGGCTCGAAAAGAAAGGCATCGCGTCCCTCAGCCTTATGATGGGCAGACAGGTGGCGGTACAGACGTTCGAACAAGGAGTCCTTCAGATTGTACACCCCCACGCTTCTCAATTCTTCATCACAGACCTCCGACTGGTCGGAAGGTTGCTGCACGACGGCAGGCAATTGTTTATGGTCGCCTATCAGGATAAATTTGTCGATGGCCTCCCGCCCCTCCTCACCACAAGTACAGAGAAGCCCCAGCAGTTGGGGTTCCAAAATCTGTGTGGCCTCGTCCACGATGGCTACATCGAAATGCTTCAGACGGAAAAGGTCCGGCTTGGCCGAAAGAGTGGCTACCGTCCCTACAAAGATCCGGCAACGGGCGATGCGCGCCTGTACTTCACGACGGTTGGCACACACTTCCAACACATTCTCTATCAGATGCGGACGATAGGCCTCCTCACAAGCCAGTTCACTGCCGATGCGGATGTAGTCGACGGAAGGTCCGATGGCCGAAAGCGTCTTGCAGATTTCGTCCACCGCCCGATTGGTATAGGACATGAGCAAAATCTGCTTTCCCTCTCCGTAAAAAGCCTCTACCATGCCCCGCAAGGCACGTGAAGTTTTCCCCGTACCAGGAGGACCTATCAACAAAAAGACATCGCGGGCAGCCTTTGCCTTGAGAATAATACGTGCAAAATCATCGGGACAAGCCCGTATTGCTTCGTCAGACACCGCATCGAACGCGGGCGGACGCTGACCCAACAAAAGGTCACGCCGCCGCTTGGGTGCCGAAAGAAATGCCGAAAGCCCCTGATACATGCTGCGGAAAGAGGTATCCATAAAATCGTGCTCCACCGCATAGCGGCTGTCCATCGGCAACACTCCCGCATTCTGTTGCGAAGCACGCAGGCGCAGGCGGAGGGTCTGCTCGGATATGTATTCTATATTCCCCTTGAACACCATTTTATTGGCCACGTTGTCCTGTTCGGCGTTACGCTCGTAAAGGACGACAGCATCTCCCGCACGAAAATTGGCAGGCACCTCCTCCCTACCCGTCTTCCTCGCCAACTGTAGGTAGGGTTTATGGGCATCGGCGGCATGATTGTCCTGAATGGTCAGGTCGTAAAGGATTTCGCCCGCCTCGCACTTCTCGTCGAGCGTCGCCAGCCACAGAGAAGCGGCTCCCGTGCGGCTCAATCCCTCCACATCGCCCGACTTCGACGTATAAAGTTCCTTCGTGATGAAATTGTAGAGCGTATAGAAATATTTTTTTTCCAACGGCGACAGGGCAGACAACCGTTCAGACAGGTGCTGGATGGGCGGACACAGGTAATCCCGCCAAAATTTGCCATCCAGCTTGCGTTCGTTCAAGACATCGGGCCGCAAGTCTTTGAACTTGTTTGCTGTATACTCCATGCTGTTGCGCAACTGGACGGCATACTCGGCCTCGACAATGCGGTTGCGCACATTCATGACCCTGCGCACCATCGCCCACGAGGGGCGGGCCGGATAGAGCAGCGGATAACGTGTGTAAAGCAGGTAAGCCTTCACCCGACGGTGATCCATCCCCATGGAATACTCCAGTATGGCCTGGTAGAGCAACATCTGCACACGATTGTTTTCCTTGGGTTCTACCTTACCGCGGATGGCATATTCGTCGGCCTTGCCCGACTTCATCTCGATGAACGACGTCATGTCGCGCTGCATGTAGTCGAGGCGGCCCTGCAACCCCAACGCTTCACAAACGTACGAAGGCTCCAGCACGGCATCCTTCCGGTCGAGTCCATACCCAGGTGCAGGAAAGGTATCCTTCACCGTCCGACAGATATTGTCGAAATGCAGGCGGCAGTCGGCAAAGAACTGCCTTTCCTTCGCCGCATCACGCAACTCCGCACAAGCCGCCAACTCCAGCGGATAGGTGCGGAAAGCCTTCTTCATGCATGCCAAATAATCGGGCTCGTCCTCGGCATGAATCCATTCGTCCAGGAAAAGGTTAGCAATGTTACCCAGCAGCAACGGCCGCGTATTGTCCGATGGCTGAAGGCGGGCCAGGACGTAATTGGCGGGATGATGGCCATACTCCTTGAAACATTCGGCCAGCGAACTGATATCGATCAGGTAGTCGGGTTCGAGAATGATGAACGAAGGAGTCAGTATGCCCTCCTCGTCGACTACCACATCCAGCAGATTGACCTGCGCATGACGCCACAGCAAGGCACAGGTCTCGCTGAACTCATCGTTGACATCGGGCACGTTGTAGCGCACCTTGAGCCACTCGTCCAAAAGGGTGTCAAGAGGCTGTACATAGAGAAAGGTTTCGTCTGAATATTGGAAACACACACGCATGCGCTTCACCCGATGCCCCAAGGGCATCGCCACATACGTAGCGTCGGCTCGCGGAAGGAGCTGATAAAGTGAGGAAGGGATGTCCTCCTGCGTCAGGAGCCTGATGAAGAAAGCCAGCGTCTTCACGTCGCGAAGCAAATCCTCGCGCAGGGGCACCTGTTCATGATTGAGTACGCGGTTGGAGGTCAAGCGGAAGGTGTGCAGACGGTTCTGCTCCCTGACAGAAAGGCCGACTTTCGCCGCGACGTAGCTGATGCGTGCGGAGAGGTCGGTCATCTGCAAACTGCCGTCTGCCATCTGTGTATGACACAATTGCTCCAGCAGTTCACGTAATTGTCGATAAGCCACTTCCAGGGGCACATCGTCCCTGCAAGCGTCCAGCAGTCGGTCATAATATTCCTTCACTTCATTCTTCATGAAAGCAAAGATAATGCAAACCGAAAGGAATAAAAAATAAATAAGCGGTTTTACGCCTTTATTCCCCTAAACGGACGACCGAAATGGGTTCAATGCTCATTTCTTCTGATTTCTCGGCTTCTTGCTGGCTTCGCTCAGAGCTTCTTCCTTCTCGTAAGCGGGTACATGATGCTTATCTTTGGGTTTCTTTGGCTTTTTGTTTCCTGCGGCTCCCATAAGGCAATCCTCCATTTTTTAAGGGTTAAACAATCAAATTCAATTCTGCCTACCCCCAAGCAAAGAATATGCCAATCCTCCCCGTTGTCCGTTAAATTAGATAAAACCTGTCTATTCTTCCTTTTCTGCTTCCTCATCAGCAGGTTTGTCCTTGATCATCAGGATGCTCAACTCGTAAAGCAAATAGAGGGGGATGGATACGACGGCCAGCGTAAAGGGGTCGCCCGTAGGGGTAATGACCGCTGCCACAATGACGATCAGCACCACCGCATGACGGCGATACTTGCGCAACAACCGCTTGTGCACGATGCCCAGCAGGGACAACAACCACGTCACCAACGGCAATTCGAACGCCGCCCCCATGCAGAGTATCAGCATCATAAAGTTGTCGATGTAGGAGTTCAGCGAAATCTGGTTCTCGACAAGCGCGCTGAGCTGATAGGTGGACAGGAAACGCAACGTCAGCGGATAGACCATGAAATAGCCCAGCAGGACACCCACAAAGAACATCACCGTCCCAATGCCCAACGCCTTGCGCACGCCACGCATTTCATTGGGATAGAGGGCAGGACTGACAAAACGCCATATTTCATAAAACAGGTAGGGAGCCGCCGTCACGACCGACATCCAGAAGGCGGTGGACATGTGGATCAGAAAAGGAGCCGCCAGATTGATGTTGACCAACTTTACATGAAACTCCTGCGTAAAGAACTCGTCCTTCAGGTGGAAATACTCTCCGATGGAGCGCAACAAGTGATAGAAGACGAAATCGTTGTTGCAGGGAGCCAACACTACCTTGTCGAACAGATAGGGCATGGCCGCAAAATAGACCACAGCCAACACGAACCACACGCAAAGCACCCTGATAAGCACCTTGCGCAGTTCGTCCAGATGTTCCCAAAAGGTCAGTTCCTTGCCGTCCGACATGCTTCAGGTCATTTCTTGTCCTTGTCGGCAGGTGCGTCGATGTCGTCCTTGGCCTTGTTGATTTCTTCCTTGGCTTCGTTCACGCCTTCCTTGAAACTCTTCACGCCTTTGCCCAGCCCTTTCATCAGTTCGGGTATCTTCTTGCCGCCGAAGAGCAGCAGGATAATCACTGCGATAATAATCCATTCCGAGCCGCTGGGCAAAAATCCCAATAAGAGTAAATTAGTCATGGTTATTTCTTTTACTTTTTATATGATTTGTGTGGGACAAAGATAATGTAAACCGCGAAAAATACAAAATTCATTGCCCAATTATCCAAGGACTGTCAGTCTTGAAAATACACCCGCTTGACACGCGTCGATACGCTCGTCAACACTTCGTAAGGAATGGTTTCGAGCACATCGGAGAGAACGGTCACAGGCAGATGGTCGCCAAAGATCTCCACCGGGTCGCCCTCCTTGCAATCGATGTCCGTCACATCGATCATGCACACGTCCATGCAGATGTTGCCCACGTAGGGTGCCCGATGTCCGTTCACCAGGCAATAGGCATGCCCGTTGCCCAGACGGCGGTTGAGGCCGTCGGCATATCCGATGGGCAGGGCGGCGATGCGCGACGGGCGCTCCAGATGCCCCTTGCGGCTGTAGCCCACGGTATCTTCCTGCGGCACGTCGTGTATCTGCAGGATGGTTGTCTTCAGCGTGCTTACGTTGTGCAATATCGAGTTGTCTATCGGGTTGATGCCATACAGGCCGATGCCGAGCCGCACCATGTCGAACTGCGCGCCGGGGAAGCGTTCGATGCCCGCCGAGTTGCAGATGTGGCGCAATATCTTGTGCGGGAAGGCATCCTGCAGCACCTTGGCCGCCGCTTCGAACGTCTCGATCTGCCGCCGCGTAAAGCTGTCGAACACAGGCGAATCGCTCCCCACCAGGTGCGAGAAGACCGAACGCACCAGCACCGCATTCTGTCCGCGCAGGCGCTTGACCAGCTCCGGCATGTCCTCGGGCGCAAAGCCCAGGCGATGCATGCCCGTATCCAGCTTGATGTGGATGGGGAAATGCGTGATTCCCTCTTTCTCCGCCTCCTTTATGAGGGCTTCCAGCAGGTGGAAGCTGTACACTTCGGGCTCCAGCTGGTAGTCGAACATGGTCTTGAAGGCCGTCATTTCGGGGTTCATGATGAGGATGTTGGACGTGATGCCCGCCTTTCTCAGGTCCGAACCTTCATCGGCCACGGCCACGGCCAGATAATCCACGTGATGCTCCTGCAACGTCTTGGCTATCTCGTAAGAACCCGCCCCATAGGCCGAGGCCTTCACCATGCACACCATTTTCGTCTCGGGCTTCAACTTGCTGCGGTAGTAGTTCAGATTGGCCACCATCGCCCCGAGGTTCACTTCCAGGATGGTTTCGTGCACCTTCTTTTCAAGGGCCTCGCTCAGAGCGTCGAAGCCGAACTTGCGCGCCCCCTTGATGAGTATCAGCTCCTTCTCCAACGTCAGCTCCTTGCGGGCAATGGCCTGCAACAACGCCTTCGTATCGGGATAGAAAGACTTCTCGATGGAGAAGCAGTCGGCACAGGAAGAGATGTTCGGCCCCACGCCGATGATGCGCTCCACGCCGCGGCTGCTTGCCAGCTGGGCCACACGGCGATACAGCGTGGGGGCATTCTGCCCCGTCTCCAGGATGTCCGACAGGATGAGCGTACGCTTCAGCCCCTTGTCTTGCGAACGGCGGTACTGAAAGTCGAGGGCGATATCCAGCGAGCCGAGGTCGCTGTTGTAGCTGTCGTTGATGAGCAGGCAGCCGTTCTTGCCTTCCTTCACCTCCAGGCGCATGGCCACCGGCTCCAGCCGTGCCATCCGCTCCGATATCTTCTGCGGCGGCAGCATCAGGTAGAGGCAGGCGGCCAGGCAGTTCAGGGAGTTTTCGATGGAGGCGTCGTCGATGAAGGGCAAGGTAAACTGGTTGTCCATATCCAGATAGCGGTAGGCTATCAGCGTACAGTTGTCCCCCTTCTCGACCTTCGAAATGAAGAGCGGCCGCTCGGGGTCCTTGCGGCTCCAGGCTATCTCACGGGCCGAGAGCAACGACTTGGCCACACAGTTGCAGATGAATTCGTCGTCGCCGTTGTATATCAGCACGTCGCAGTTCTTGAAGAACGTCAGCTTCTCCATGCACTTCTCCTGCAACGAGAAGAAGTTTTCCTGATGCGCCCCTCCGATGTTGGTCAGGATGCCGATGGTAGGCTTGATGATGGCCTCCAGCGCCCGCATTTCGCCCGGCTGGGAAATGCCTGCCTCAAAGATGGCCAGCTCGTCGTCCTCGCTCATCTGCCACACGGACAGGGGCACGCCGATCTGCGAGTTGTAGCTGCGCGGCGAGCGGACGATGCGCCGGTCGTCGCCCAACAGCTGGTGGAGCCACTCCTTCACCACCGTCTTGCCGTTGCTGCCCGTAATGCCCACTACAGGGATGCTGAACTGCGCCCTGTGCTGCTCGGCCAACTTCTGCAGGGCCTTCAGGGGCGAAGGAACAAGCAGAAAATTCAATGAAGAATGAAGAATGGAAGCCTTGCTTCCGAATGAAGAATTTTCATTCTTTACAGCCAATTCTTCATTCTTCATTCTTAATTCTTCATTCTTCATTCTTAATTCTTCATTTTTCTTGTACTCTTCCTCGCTCACCACAAAGCAGCGTACGCCCCGCTCGATGAGTTCAGGTATATAGTTGGCTCCCGTGTTGCGCTTGGCAGGGAGGGCGAAAAACAAAGTTTCCTCAGGGAAATTCAACGAACGGCTGTCGGTCAACAGCCAGTCGATGGTAGCCGGAGCCTCGCCGATGCGTCGGGCTCCGATCAGTTCTGCTATTTTTTCAATCGAATACGACATGTTGTTCTCTCTTTTTCGAAGTCTAAGTACGGGTATTTTTCGTTAAGTCGGTCTATTTTTAACAATATTTGTTCTAAAAAATTCTTATAGTCTTCCGAGTCCGGACGGAAAGGTTTGTGCGCTAAGGCCTTACGGATGGCGTCACATTCGCCCATCACCCGCCGCGCCTCGTCCGTCAGACAGACGTCGCAGAAGCGCTCCCACACGTAGTCCACCGCCACGTCGGCCGGATGCACCAGGTCGGCCGCATAGAAGCGGTAGTCGCGCAGCTCGTCCGTCAGCAGTTCGTAGGCGGGGAAGTAGCCCACGACATCGGGCAGGGCCTCCACCAGCGCGTCGGCCGCCAGCAGCAGCGTGGCCTTGCTCAGCTGGTTGGCATGCAGGCCGTCGCGGATGTGGCGGATGGGGCTCACGGTAACCAGCACCCGGAGGCGCGGATTGCGGGCCCTCAACGCGCCGATCAGGTCGAGCCAGTCGGCCGTCACCTCCTCCACCGTCAGTCGCCGGCGGCGGAAGCAACGCTCGGGCCGCTTGTGGCAGTTGCCCACGATGCGCCCCGTCTGCGCGTCCTCGTACACCCAGGCCGTTCCCCACGTCAGCACCAGCGCGTCCAGCCCTGCCAGCTCTGCCTGCAAAGCCTCCAGCCGCGCCCGGATGCGTGCCAGCGCCTCGCCGGCCGTCGGTGCGGAGAAGTCGCCGTGGTGCATCGGGCTGTGCCACAATCCGCCGTACGCGTACAGATCGCCCTCGGCATACACCTTCCCGTCCATCGCCTCGCGCAGGGCGGCCGAGAGGGAAAGCGGGTTATAGAGCACCCCGTAGGGGTTGACGTCGCAGGCAAACTTTGCCTCTACCAGCCTCGCGCCGATATTCGTGGCGAAGCAGGAGCCCATCAGCAGCAGGCGGTCGCGTTGCGAAAAGCGCGGCAACCCTTCGGGCATCTCAACGGAAGTATAAAATCGGTTCATAAGGACAAAGGTAAGAAAAAACTGATATAACGCGAATATAAGAATCAACATACAGGTTTAAATATCGGTGACAGAGCGCTAAAAGCCTTCCACGCACGGCGCCCGATCAGGGCATTCAAAACGACGGCCGCCCCCGATGTCCGGCACCAGAGATGACAGCCATTTATCGCATGCCGAGAGTTTTTGAACGCCGCACTTTTTCATCGCCTATCAGCTGGCTATCAGCGCATTGCGTATTGAAAAGTGCGGCGTGTTTATGTTTGTTAAATGCACTTCTTGGCCTCGGCGATGCATCGCGAAGGACTTGCCAGGCGCTACGATTTTCATTCGTTTCTTCATATTCTATTTTCCGTGTTTTGTGTTGGAAGCCTCCCATACGGAAAGCTCCCGCAAACAGGGGTGTTTTCCCTTGATTGCAGGAGCAAAGTTAGTGAATAAGTATGAGATTTACCTGCTACGTAGGTACTACGTATGGCTGCAAGTGGTTGCCTATTTTCCTTTTTAACATTCAACAGTTGACAGTTGACAGTTAGTGAAAATTCATTTTCAGATGTCGGGCATCTGCCTCCTTTTGAAGCTTCTTTGCCTTCAGAAACAGAAAGCGGTGCCTTCCGCGCGCGAAAACATCGCTTTCATATCTGTATATCAATGCATTGTAATTATTAACATATTTCCCGCATTCCGCTAACTTATTTTCACTTCTTATCAAACCGCTTTATTTGGCGGAACAGGGAAGACACCTTATCTTTGCCTTCACAATGAAGAACGAAGAATGAAGAATGGAGAATTTACCCGCGACCGGAGCACGATCAATTTTCAATTCTCAATTCTCCATTATCAATCAACAAAACACGAATTTAAAACAACAAAGCTATGTTAACAATCAGAACATCAAAATACAGACGCTATCAAGCCAAGTCGCCTCAGGAGACCATTAAGACAGGTCTGTTCAGCTTTTTATCCGAAATATTGCCTGCATCTGATTTCTTTTTGTTATTTTTGCAAGCTATAACACAGAAAAAGATGGATACGAATCTGACTACATACAACCTGCTGAACCGCATCGCCACGCCCGACGACCTGCGCCGCCTGCCGGTGGACCAACTGCCCGAGGTGTGCCGCGAGCTCCGGCAGGACATCATCGAAGAGGTGTCGCGCAACCCCGGACACTTTGCCGCCAGCCTGGGCACAGTGGAGCTGACCGTAGCCCTGCACTACGTCTACCGCACACCCTACGACCGCATCGTCTGGGACGTGGGCCATCAGGCCTACGGCCACAAGATACTGACAGGACGCCGCGAGGCCTTCTCGACCAACCGACGCTTCAAGGGCATCCGACCCTTCCCCTCGCCCGAGGAGAGCGAATATGACACCTTCGCCTGCGGACACGCGTCCAACTCCATCTCGGCCGCCCTGGGCATGTGCGTGGCCGCCCGGCGCAAGGGCGAGAAAGACCGCCACGTGGTGGCCGTCATCGGTGACGGAAGCATGAGCGGCGGACTGGCCTTCGAGGGGCTGAACAACACCTCGTCTACGCCCAACGACCTGCTCATCATCCTCAACGACAACGACATGTCCATCGACCGCAGCGTGGGCGGCATGAAGCAGTACCTCTTCAACCTCACCACCAGCAACCGCTACAACCAGCTGCGCTTCAGGATGTCGCGCCTGCTCTTCAAGATGGGCATCCTCAACGAAGAGCGGCGCAAGGCCCTCATCCGCTTTGCCAACAGCCTGAAGTCCATGGCCGCCCAGCAGCAGAACATCTTCGAGGGCATGAACATCCGCTACTTCGGCCCCATCGACGGACACGACGTGAAGAATCTGGCCCGCGTGCTCCACGACATCAAGGACCTGAAGGGCCCCAAGATACTGCACCTGCACACCACCAAGGGCAAGGGCTTCGAGCCGGCCGAAAAGGACCCCGGCGTGTGGCACGCGCCCGGCAAGTTCAGCCCAGACACGGGCGAACGCATCCTGGCCGACACCAGCCACCTGCCGCCCCTCTACCAGGACGTCTTCGGCGAGACGCTCGTCGAGCTGGCCCGGCAGAACCCCCGCATCGTGGGCGTGACGCCCGCCATGCCCACGGGCTGCTCCATGAACAAGCTCATGGAAGCCATGCCCGACCGCGCCTTCGACGTGGGCATCGCCGAGGGACACGCGGCCACCTTCTCGGGCGGCATGGCCAAGGAAGGGCTGCAACCCTTCTGCAACATCTACTCGAGCTTCATGCAGCGCGCCTACGACAACGTGATACACGACATCGCCCTGCTGCGCCTGCCCGTGGTGCTCTGCCTGGACCGTGCCGGCCTGGTGGGCGAAGACGGCCCCACCCACCACGGCGTGTTCGACCTGGCCTACTTCCGCCCCATCCCCAACCTGACCATCGCCTCGCCGCTGGACGAGCACGAGCTGCGCCGCCTGATGTACACCGCCCAGCTGCCCGGCAAGGGTCCCTTCGTGATCCGCTACCCGCGCGGACGGGGCGTGCTGCTCGACTGGCGCTGCCCGCTGGAAGAGGCGCCCGTGGGCAAGGGACGCCGCCTGAAGGACGGCACGGACGCAGCCGTCGTCACGCTGGGCCCCATCGGCCACGTGGCCGCACGCGCCATCACGCGGGCCGAGCAGGAGCTGGGCCTCTCCATCGCCCACTACGACCTGCGCTTCCTCAAGCCGCTGGACGAGGAGATGCTCCACGAGATAGGGCGCCGCTTCCGGCACATCGTCACCGTGGAAGACGGCGTGGTGCGCGGAGGCATGGGCAGCGCCGTGCTCGAGTTCATGGCCGACCACGGCTACAAGCCCGACGTACGCCGCATCGGCGTGCCCGACCGCTTCATCGAACACGGCACCGTGGCCCAGCTCTACCACCTGTGTGGCATGGACGAGGAAGGCATCTATCATCAATTGTCAAACATCAATTATCCGTTACAGAAGTGAAAATTATCATTGCCGGTGCCGGCGCAGTAGGCACACATCTGGCCAAGCTGCTCTCGCGCGAGAAGCAGGACATCATCCTCATGGACGAAAACGAGGACAAGCTCAACGCCTTCGGGTCGAACTTCGACCTGATGGCCGTCAACGCCTCGCCCACGTCGATATCGGGGCTGAAGGAAGTGGGCGTGGAAGACGCCGACCTCTTCATCGCCGTCACCCCCGACGAAAGCCGCAACGTGACGGCCTGCCTGCTGGCCGCCAACCTGGGCGCGCAGAAGACCGTGGCCCGCATCGACAACTACGAATACCTGCTGCCCAAGAACAAGGAATTCTTCCAGAAGCTGGGCGTGCACTCGCTCATCTACCCCGAAATGCTGGCCGCCAAGGAGATCGTGGCCTCCATCCGCATGAGCTGGGTGCGCCAGTGGTGGGAATTCTGCGGCGGCGCCCTCATCCTGATAGGCACCAAGATGCGCGAGAAGGCCGAGATACTGAACATCCCCCTGCACCAGCTGGGCGGACCCGGCCTGCCCTACCACATCGTGGCCATCAAGCGCGGCAACGAGACGCTCATCCCCCGCGGCGACGACGTCCTCAAGCTGCACGATATCGTCTACTTCACCACCACCCGCAAGTACATCCCCTACGTGCGCAAGGTGGTGGGCAAGGAAGACTACCCCGACGTGCGCAACGTCATGGTCATGGGCGGAAGCCGCATCGCCGTCAGGACCGCCCAGTACGTGCCCGACTACATGCAGCTCAAGATCATCGACAACGACCTGAACCGATGCAACCGCCTGACCGAGGTGCTGGACGACCGCATCATGGTCATCAACGGCGACGGCCGCGACCTCGACCTGCTCACCGAAGAGGGCCTGCACAACACCGAAGCCTTCGTGGCGCTGACGGGCAACTCCGAAACCAACATCCTGGCCTGCCTGGCCGCCAAGCGCATGGGCGTGCGCAAGACCGTGGCCGAGGTGGAGAACATCGACTACATCGGCATGGCCGAAAGCCTGGACATCGGCACCGTCATCAACAAGAAGATGATTGCCGCCAGCCACATCTACCAGATGATGCTCGACGCCGACGTGAGCAACGTGAAATGCCTCACCGTGGCCAACGCCGACGTGGCCGAATTTACCGTCAAGGCCGGCTCGAAAATCACCCGACACCCCGTCAAGGACCTGGGCCTGCCCAAGGGAGTGACCATCGGCGGCCTCATCCGCCAGGGCGAGGGCGTGGTGGTAATGGGTAACACGCAGATACAGCCCGGCGACCATGTCGTGGTGTTCTGTTTGAGCATGATGATCAAGAAGATAGAGCACTACTTCAACTGAGCCGGAAACGCCTAAAAAAGCCGCCCGCCGACACGTTTGTTAAGTTTGACATAGGATAAAAAGTGTAAAAATAGCCATTTTTTGTCATACGGAGGTTACAAATAGATAAATTCTTATTTGTAATTTTGCACGCCGAAAAAGGAACGGGGAGAAACGTCTCCCCATAACAAACACTAAAATCTTGTCAGATTTATGAACTTTACCTTCTTAGTTACCGTCGTGTTGACGGCCGTTATTTTCGTGGGCTTAGTCATCGCCATTTCCCATGCGATAGCGCCCCGCTCGTACAATCCGCAAAAGATGGAACCCTACGAATGCGGTATCCCCACGCGAGGCCGTTCGTGGATGCAGTTCCGTGTGGGCTACTACCTCTTCGCCATCCTGTTTCTGATGTTCGAGGTCGAAACGGTCTTCCTCTTCCCCTGGGCCGTCACCGTCCGCCAGCTGGGTCCGCAAGCCCTGACAGGCATTCTTTTCTTTTTCTTCGTATTGGTGCTGGGCCTGGCATACGCCTGGCGGAAAGGAGCGTTGGAATGGAAGTAATGAAGAAACCCGTCATCAAGTCCATCCCCTACGAGGAATTTCAGGACAACGAAACACTCGAGAAAATCATTCAGGAACTGAACGCCGGCGGCGTCAACGTGGTGGTGGGCGCCCTCGACCAGCTCATCGACTGGGGACGCAGCAACTCCCTGTGGCCGCTCACCTTCGCCACCAGCTGTTGTGGCATCGAGTTCATGGCCGTGTGCGCCGCCCGCTATGACATCGCCCGCTTCGGCTTCGAAGTGACCCGAAACAGCCCCCGACAGGCCGACGTCATCCTCGTGAGCGGTACCATCACCTACAAGATGGCCCCCGTACTCCGACGCCTCTACGACCAGATGGCCGACCCAAAATACGTGGTGGCCGTAGGCGGATGCGCCGTCAGCGGAGGTCCCTTCCGCAAGTCCTACCACGTGGTGCAGGGCGTCGACCAGATACTGCCCGTCGACGTCTACGTACCCGGCTGCCCGCCACGCCCCGAGGCCTTCCTCTACGGCATGATGCAGCTCCAGCGCAAGGTGAAAATCGAGAAATTCTTCGGCGGAGTGAACAGAAAAATGAAGAACGAGGAAATGAAGAATGAAGAATAATATGGAAGAAAAGACACTATACATCAAGCCGCAACAGCTGCACGAAGAGATGCGCCGGTTGCGCGACGAAGAGAAGATGGACTTCCTGGAAAGCCTGACGGGCATGGACTGGGGAGTACCTGACGAAAAAGACGCGGAAGGTACCCTCAGAGGCCTGGGCGTAGTCTACCACCTGGAGTCGACCGAGAGCGGGAAACGGGTCGTTGTGAAGACGTCGACCCTCGACCGCCTGCACCCCGAACTGCCCTCCATGACCGACCTGTGGAAAGGCGCCGAGCTGCCCGAACGCGAGGTGTACGACTTCTTCGGCATCCTCTTTGTGGGACACCCCGACATGCGACGCCTCTTCCTGCGCAACGACTGGGTGGGCTACCCCCTGCGCAAGGACAACGACCCGCAGAAGGAGAACCCCCTGCGCATGACCAACGAGGAAACCGTCGACACCACCTACGAAATCAAGACCACCCAGGACGGCGAGCTGACCGAAGAGGAAACGGTGCTCTTCGGCGACGACGAATACGTGGTGAACATCGGCCCCCAACACCCCGCCACGCACGGCGTGCTCCGCTTCCGCGTGTCGCTCGAGGGCGAGAACATCCACAAGATCGACGTGAACTGCGGATACATCCACCGCGGCATCGAGAAGATGAACGAAAGCCTGACCTACCCTCAGACACTGGCCCTGACCGACCGTCTGGACTACCTGGGCGCCATGCAGAACCGCCACGCCCTGTGCATGTGCATCGAGAAGGCCATGGGCGTGGAAGTGAGCCCCCGCGTACAATACATCCGCACCATCATGGACGAGCTGCAGCGCATCGACTCGCACATCCTGTTCTTCTCCTGCCTCTGCCAGGACCTGGGCGCCACGACAGCCTTCCTCTATGGCTTCCGCGACCGCGAGAAGGTGCTCGACATCTTCGAGGAGACCTGCGGCGGACGCCTCATCCTGAACTACAACACCATCGGCGGCGTGCAGGCCGACCTCCATCCCAACTTCGTGAAGCGCGTCAAGGAGTTCATCCCCTACATGCGCCACAACCTGCAGGAATACCACGACATCTTCACGGGCAACATCATCGCCCAGCAGCGCCTCAAAGGCATCGGCGTGCTGAGCCGCGAAGACGCCATCTCCTTCGGAGCGACAGGGGGTACGGGCCGTGCCAGCGGATGGGCGTGCGACGTACGCAAGCGCATGCCCTACGGCGTCTACGACCAGGTAGAGTTCAAGCAGATTGTCCGCACCGAAGGCGACTGCTTCGCCCGCTACATGGTGCGCATGGACGAAATCGAAGAGAGCCTCCACATCATCGAGCAGCTCATCGACAACATCCCCGAAGGTCCCTATCAGGAAAAGATGAAACCCATCATCCGCGTGCCCGAAGGCAGCTGGTATGCCGCCGTCGAAGGCAGCCGCGGCGAGTTTGGCGTCTACCTCGAGAGCCGGGGCGACAAGACTCCCTACCGTCTGCACTACCGTGCCACGGGCCTGCCGCTGGTGGGCACCGTCAACACCATCTGCCGCGGAGCGAAGATTGCCGACCTCATCGCCATCGGAGGTACGCTGGACTATGTGGTGCCCGACATCGACAGATAATCAATGGAGAATGGAAAATGGAGAATGGAAAATGGCTTGCCAGCCGCCCATTCTCAATTATCAATCATCAATTATCAATTCAATAAATGTTTGACTTTAGTATTGTAACAAGCTGGATACACCAAATGCTGACCTCCCTGATGCCCGAAGGGCTGGCGGTCTTCATCGAGTGTGTCGTCATAGGCGTGTGCATCGTGCTGATGTATGCCATCCTCGCCATCGTCCTGATCTACATGGAGCGCAAGGTGTGCGCCTTCTTCCAGTGCCGCCTCGGCCCGAACCGCGTGGGCAAATATGGCTCCCTGCAGGTGTTCTGCGACGTGTTCAAGATGCTCACCAAGGAAATCTTCACCCCCAAGGGCGCCGACCGCTTCCTCTACAACCTGGCCCCCTACATGGTGATACTGGCCTCGTTCCTCACCTTCGCCTGCCTGCCCATGAACAAGGGGCTGGAGGTGCTCGACTTCAACGTAGGCATCTTCTTCCTGCTCTCAGCCTCGAGCATCGGCGTGGTGGGCATCCTGCTGGCCGGCTGGAGTTCCAACAACAAGTTCTCGCTCATCGGCGCCATGCGAAGCGGCGCGCAGATCGTGAGCTACGAGCTGTCCGTGGGCATGAGCATCCTCACCATGGTCGTGCTGACGGGCACCTTGCAGATATCGGAAATCGTGGGCGGACAGGCCGACGGCTGGCTCATCTTCAAGGGCCACATCCCCGCCGTCATCGCCTTCCTCATCTACCTCATCGCCGGCAATGCCGAGTGTAACCGCGGCCCCTTCGACCTGCCCGAGGCCGAAAGCGAGCTGACCGCCGGCTACCACACGGAGTATAGCGGCATGCACTTCGGCTTCTACTACCTGGCCGAGTATCTGAACCTCTTCATTGTAGCCGCCGTGGCCGCCACCGTCTTCCTGGGCGGATGGATGCCCTTCCACATCGCAGGGCTGGACGGCTTCAACGCGGTGATGGACTACATCCCCGGCTTCGTGTGGTTCTTTGCCAAGGCCTTCTTCGTCGTCTTCCTCATGATGTGGATGCGATGGACCTTCCCCCGTCTGCGCATCGACCAGATACTGACGCTGGAGTGGAAATACCTCATCCCCCTCTCCATGCTCAACCTGCTGCTCATGAGCGTACTCGTGGCTTACGGGCTGCACTTCTAAAGATAACCAGGTATCAGGTATAAAAAAAATTATCATTCAGCAATAATGGAAAATAACAACACTTATTTCAGCAGCTTCTTCAAGGGCATCAAAAGCCTCTCTGTCGGCCTGAAGACCACCATGCGCGAGTTCTTCACGCCCAAGGTGACCGAACAGTACCCCGAGAACCGCAAGGAGCTCAAGATGTTCGACCGTTTCCGCGGCACCCTCGTCATGCCCCACAACGAACGCAACGAGCACCATTGCGTGGCGTGCGGCCTGTGCCAGATGGCCTGCCCCAACGGCACCATCCACGTGACCAGCGAAACCATCGAGACGGAAGACGGCAAAAAGAAGAAAGTGCTGGCCAAGTATGAGTACAACCTCGGCTCGTGCATGTTCTGCCAGCTCTGCGTCAACGCGTGCCCCCACGGCGCCATCACCTTCGACCAAAACTTCGAGCATGCCGTGTTCGACCGTTCGAAACTCATCCTTACCCTCAACCACCCGGGCAGCCACGTGGAAGAGAAAAAAAACTAACCATTAACCCTTCAGAAAGAAAATGGAAATAACTCTTGAAACAGTAGTATTCTACTTCCTGGCGGCCTTCATCACCGTGTTCTCCCTGCTGACGGTGACCACCACCCGCATGGTGCGCTCGGCCACCTACCTGCTGTTCGTGCTCTTCGGCACGGCCGGCATCTACTTCCTCCTGGGATACACCTTCCTGGGGTCGGTACAGATCATGGTGTACGCAGGCGGCATCGTCGTGCTCTACGTCTTCTCCATCCTGCTCACCAGCGGCGAGGGCGACAAGGCCATCAAGCTGAGCCGGAGCAAGTTTCTGGCCGGACTGGGCACCACGCTCGCGGGTGCCGTCATCGTACTCTTCATCACCCTGAAGCACAAGTTCCTGGCCACCACCGACCTGCAACCCATCGAGGTCAGCTTCGACACCATCGGCCAGCAGATGTTCAGCAGTGACAAATACGGCTACCTGCTGCCCTTCGAGGCTGTCAGCCTCCTGTTGCTGGCCTGCATCGTAGGCGGCCTGCTCATTGCACGAAAGAGATAACAATACTTAAAAAGACAACGACTTATGATACACATGGAATATTACCTGATCGTGTCGGCCATCATGTTCTTCGCAGGCATCTACGGATTCTTTACCCGACGCAACACCCTGGCCATCCTGATCTCCATCGAGCTGATACTGAACGCCACGGACATCAACTTCGCCGTGTTCAACCGTTTCCTGTTTCCCGGCAGCCTGGAGGGCTACTTCTTCGCCCTGTTCTCCATCGCCATCTCGGCGGCAGAAACGGCCATCGCCATTGCCATCATGATCAATATCTACCGCAACATACGCAGCATTCAGGTGAACAAGCTGGACGAGCTGAAGTGGTGATTTTGATGTATTAGGTTTTAGGTATTAGGTTTTAATTTTAAAAATTCAATGATCCATTAGTATGGAATATACAATTCTTATCCTCCTTCTTCCATTCCTCTCTTTCCTCACGCTGGGAATCGGGGGCAAATGGATGTCACACCGCACGGCGGGACTCATCGGCACGGTGGTGCTGGGCGTCGTTGCCGTACTGTCGTACCTCACGGCAGGAATGTATTTCACGGCTCCCCGCCTGGCCGACGGCACGTATGCCACGCTGATGCCCTACAACTTCCGCTGGCTGCCCTTCACCGAGAACCTGAGCATCGACTTGGGTATTCTGCTCGACCCCATCTCGGTGGTGATGCTCATCGTCATCTCGACCGTCAGCCTGATGGTACACATCTACTCCTTCGGCTACATGAAGGGTGAACGGGGCTTCCAGCGCTACTACGCCTTCCTGTCGCTCTTCACCATGTCCATGCTGGGCCTGGTAGTGGCCACGAACATCTTCCAGATGTACCTCTTCTGGGAGCTGGTGGGCGTATCGTCGTACCTGCTCATCGGTTTCTACTATACCAAGCCGGCCGCCATCGCCGCTTCGAAGAAAGCGTTCATCGTGACGCGCTTCGCCGACCTGGGCTTCCTCATCGGTATCCTGGTGTATGGCTACTACGTAGGCACATATACCTTCACACCCACTGAAATGGCTCTGGCCAAAGGCGGCATGATGCTTCCGCTGGCCTTGGGGCTGATGTTCATCGGCGGTGCGGGCAAGAGTGCCATGTTCCCCCTGCACATCTGGCTGCCCGACGCCATGGAGGGTCCGACACCCGTCAGCGCCCTGATCCATGCCGCCACGATGGTGGTAGCGGGTGTCTATCTGGTGGCCCGCATGTTCCCCCTGTTCATCGCCTATGCACCCGACACGCTTCACATCGTGGCCTACGTGGGTGCCTTCACCGCCTTCTATGCGGCCTCGGTAGCCTGCGTGCAGAGCGACATCAAGCGTGTGCTGGCCTTCTCCACCATTTCGCAGATCGGCTTCATGATGGTGGCCCTCGGCGTATGCACCTCGGCCGATCCTCACGAAGGTGGCTTGGGCTATATGGCCGGCATGTTCCACCTCTTCACACACGCCATCTTCAAGGCCCTGCTCTTCCTCGGCGCGGGCAGCATCATCCATGCCGTCCACAGCAACGAGATGTCGGCCATGGGAGGCCTGCGCAAGTATATGCCCGTCACCCACTGGACGTTCCTCATCGCCTGTCTGGCCATTGCGGGTATCCCTCCCTTCTCGGGCTTCTTCTCGAAGGACGAGATTCTGACCGCCTGCTTCCAGTTCAGCCCGGCCATGGGATGGATTATGACGATTATCGCCGCCATGACGGCCTTCTATATGTTCCGCCTCTATTGCGGCATCTTCTGGGGTAAGGAAAACAAGGAGCTTCATGCCGAACACACGCCGCACGAAAGCCCGTTGAGCATGACCTTCCCGCTGGTTGTCCTGGCAGCCATTACGGTAGTGGCCGGCTTCATTCCTTTCGGACATTTCGTTTCGTCCAACGGACACTCCTACGACATCCATCTGGATACGCAGGTCATGCTGACCAGCATCATCATCGCAGTGATAGCCATCGCACTGGCCGTCAGCATCTATGCCCGCAGCAAGCAGCCGGTGGCCGACGCCCTGCAACGCCGCTTCCGTGGCTTGTGGACAGCTGCCTACCACCGCTTCTACATTGACGAGATTTATCAGTTCATCACGCACAAGATCATCTTCGGATGCATCAGCCGCCCCATCGCCTGGTGGGACCGTCACGTGGTGGACGGATTCTTCAACTTCCTGGCCTGGAGCGCCGACGCTACGAGCGACGAGATCCGCGGCCTGCAAAGTGGACGCGTTCAGCAATATGCCCTGGTCTTCCTGCTGGGTGCACTGGCATTGATACTTATTTTAATTATATAATGGAAAATGGAAAATGGAGAATGGAACTAAGCGTCCATTTTCAACTTTTCATTTTCAATTGTCAATTATCAATTTTCAATTAATAAAATGAATTTCTTATCCTTATTCGTTCTGATTCCCCTGCTGATGCTGCTCGGCCTGTGGCTGGCACGAGGCATCAACCAGATACGCACCGTGATGGTGACGGGAGCTTCGGCCCTGCTCGTACTGGCAGGCGTGCTCACCGTGATGTATCTCAACGCCCGCCATGGCGGCGCTACAGACGAAATGCTGTTTTGTGCCGACGTCGCCTGGTATCCCGCCCTCAACATCCACTACTCCGTGGGCGTGGACGGCATATCGGTGGCCATGCTGTTGCTTTCGTCCATCATCGTCTTTACAGGTACCTTCGCCTCGTGGAGACTCCAGCCGCTCACCAAGGAATACTTCCTGTGGTTCACCTTCCTGTCGCTGGGCGTATTCGGTTTCTTCATTTCGACCGACCTCTTCACCATGTTCATGTTCTATGAAGTGGCCCTGATACCGATGTATCTGCTCATCGGCGTATGGGGTTCGGGACGCAAAGAATACTCCGCCATGAAGCTGACGCTGATGCTGATGGGTGGTTCGGCCTTCCTGCTGATAGGCATCCTGGGCATCTACTATGGCAGCGGCGCCACGACGATGAACCTCAACGAAATAGCTGCCCTGCACAACATTCCCGTCGAGCAGCAGCGCATCTGGTTCCCGCTCACCTTCCTGGGCTTCGGCGTACTGGGAGCTCTCTTCCCCTTCCACACCTGGAGCCCCGACGGTCATGCATCGGCCCCCACAGCCGTATCCATGCTCCACGCCGGTGTACTGATGAAACTGGGAGGTTACGGCTGCTTCCGCATCGCCATGTACCTGATGCCCGAAGCCGCCAACGAACTGGGATGGATCTTCCTGATACTGACCGGCATCTCGGTTGTCTACGGTGCCTTCTCGGCCTGCGTACAGACCGACTTGAAATACATCAACGCCTACTCCTCCGTAAGCCACTGCGGCCTGGTGCTCTTTGCCATCCTGATGATGAACCAGACGGCCTGCACGGGTGCGGTGCTGCAGATGTTGAGCCACGGTCTGATGACGGCCCTCTTCTTTGCCCTCATCGGTATGATCTACGGTCGTACACACACCCGCGACATCCGCGAGCTGTCGGGCCTGATGAAAATCATGCCTTTCCTCTCCGTGTGCTACGTCATTGCCGGTTTGGCCAACCTGGGCTTGCCGGGCTTGAGCGGCTTCATCGCTGAGATGACCATCTTCAACGGTGCCTTCCAGCACGTCGATGTCTTCCACCGCACATGGACGGTAATTGCCTGCTGCAGCATCGTCATCACCGCCGTCTACATCCTACGCCTGGTGGGCAAGATACTCTACGGCACCTGCACCAACCAGCATCACCTGACACTGACCGATGCCACGTGGGACGAACGCACGGCGGTCATCATCCTCATTGTCTGCGTAGCTGCCCTGGGTATGGCTCCGTGGTGGATCAGCGGTATGATAGGCGACAGTGTACTGCCCATCGTAAATGTTATTAATGGATAATTGAAAATGGAGAATTGAAAATGAACAATCCATTTTCAGTTCTCCATTCAATAATTCTCAATTTTCAAATTTCAATTCTCAATTAACAAAATGGATTACAGTCAATTTCTCGTGATGAAAGAAGAGCTGTCGCTGATAGCCGTCATCCTCATCCTCTTCATAGCCGACCTGTTCATGAGCCCCGATGCCCACAAGCGTGACGGACGGCCTGTACTGAACACCATGCTCCCCGTGGTCCTGCTGGCGCTGCACACGCTGGTGACCATCGTCCCCGGCCCCGTGGCCGACGCATTCGGAGGCATGTACCACAATTCACCCATCCAGCACATCGTGAAGTCCATCCTGAGCATCGGTACCCTTATCGTTTTCCTTATGGCCCACGAATGGATGCGCCGCCCCGACACGGTTCTCAAGCAGGGTGAATTCTACTTCCTCACCCTCTCTACCCTGCTGGGCATGTATCTGATGATATCCGCCGGCCACTTCCTGATGTTCTTCATCGGCCTGGAGACGGCCAGCGTGCCGATGGCCGCCCTGGTAGCCTTCGACAAATACCGCCACCACTCGGCTGAAGCCGGTGCCAAGTATATCCTGACGGCTCTCTTTGCCAGCGGCCTGCTGCTCTATGGCATCTCGCTCATCTATGGCACAGTAGGTACCCTTTATTTCAACGACGTACCTGCACACCTGGACGGCAGCCCCTTGCAAGTGATGGCCATCGTGTTCTTCCTGGCCGGCATGGGCTTCAAGATTTCACTCGTGCCCTTCCACCTCTGGACGGCCGATGTCTATCAGGGTGCCCCCTCTACCGTGACGGCCTACCTGAGTGTCGTATCCAAAGGTTCGGCCGCCTTCGTGCTGATGACCATACTTATCAAGGTGTTCGCTCCGATGGCTGCCCAATGGCAGGAAGCCCTCTACTGGCTCATCATCGCCTCCATTACGCTGGCCAACCTCTTTGCCCTGCGTCAGGAGAATTTGAAGCGTCTGATGGCCTTCTCCAGTATCTCCCAGGCCGGTTACATCATGCTGGGTGTCATCGCAGGCAGTGCGCAGGGTATGACTTCACTGGTCTACTACGTGCTCATCTACCTCTTCGCCAACCTGGGTGTGTTTACCGTCATCACCATCGTGGCCCTGCGTGCCCATAAGTTCACGCTCGAAGAGTATAACGGGCTCTACACCACCAATCCGCGTCTGGCATTCCTCATGACGCTCTGCCTGTTCTCCCTGGCCGGTATCCCGCCGTTCGCAGGTTTCTTCTCGAAGTTCTTTATCTTCGCGGCAGCCTTCGAGAGCGGATTCCATCTGCTGGTGTTCATCGCCCTGGCCAACACGGTTATCTCGCTCTACTACTACCTGCGCATTGTCAAGGCCATGTACATCAACAAGAGCGACGAGCCCATTGCCGCCTTCCGCAGTGACAACTACACGCGTGCCGCCCTGCTCATCTGCACCTTGGGCATCACACTGCTGAGCATCGTCAGCGCTTCCTACGAGAGCATCGGCCACTACGCCTTCGGCATGTAAACGTCATCCCCCCTATCATTCAAGGCTTCGCGCCCGCAAGTCCGGCTTCTGAAATCAAGAACCTGATTTGCGGGCGCGAACCGTTCCTATACCAGTGCCTGTCATATCCTCGTAACGCTTCCGAAACAGACATGTACCTGCCGTGTAACGGCCCTGTAACTTGCTCTCCCCATCTTTGCAGCGGAAAAAGAAATGCATAACAAAGATGAGTATGAAAGCTGATTTAGGAAAAATTCTCTTCCTTATTTTGTTCCTCACCCTGTCGGCCATGACGGTCATGGCAGGAACCATCCGGGGAACCATCACAGACAAACAGACGAAAGAACCGCTGACGGGCGCTACCATCCAGGTGGCGGGCAGCACGACGGGAGCCGTAGCCGACATCGACGGCAACTACAGCCTGCAAGTGCCCGACGGAGTGTACGACCTCGCCGTGCGCTACGTGGGCTATGTGGACATCACCGCCCGACAAGTGAAAGTGAACGGCGAAACGGTACTGAACTTCGAAATGGAGACCGACGCACAGACCTTGGGCGAAGTTTCTGTCGTAGCCAAAAAGAACCTGGAAGGTGAACGTGCCCTGCAAGTGGAACGCCAGAAAGCCACCCTGGCCATCGAGAATCTGGGTGCCAAGGAAATGGGCATCAAGGGCATCAGCAACGTGCAGGAAGGCGTGAAGCAGATTACAGGCATCTCCATCGCCGAGTCGGGCCAGCTCATCGTACGCGGACTGGGCGACCGCTATAGTACCACGACCTTGAACGGACTGCCCATCGCCTCGCCCAATCCCGACAACAAACTCATTCCGCTCGACCTCTTCCCCTCGAGTACGGTGCAAAACATCACCGTCAGCAAGGTGTACGACGCCAGCGCCTTTGCCGACTACAGCGGCGCGCACATCGACATCAGTACCAAAGAGAACGTGACGGACGAATTTCTGAACGTCAGCTTCAACGTCGGGGGCAAGTTCAACACACTGGGACGCGACTTCTATCAGATGGACCGCGACGGTACGCTGTTCAAGACACCCTCGCTCGACGAAAAGATATACGACATGTCTCTGCTCGACTTTGACGAATACGTCACCAAGAACAACATCTTCCGCACAACGTTCGATGTCGACAAGAAAACAGCGCTGCCCGAATTCGGAGGCAACCTGGGCTTCGGACGCAACTTTGCCGTAGGAGGACAGACACTTAGCCTGCTGGCCTCATTCAGCCTCAGCAACGAGACACAGAAGCTGGACGACGCCTTCTACAAGACCCTCGAAGCTACCGGCAACGTACAGAACGACTTCACGTACGACGAATATACCTCCACGCTGAAGATGGCTGCCCTGGCCTCCGTAGGCTACACCCTGCGCCAGCACGACCGCATCGGCTATACCTTCTTCTATGCCCGCAATGCCAGCGACTCCTACCAGAGCCGCGCGGGTGTGGATGCCGAAGGGCACAACCTGTGGGGCAGCAACGACATCACCCACATCTACACCCTGCAGAACCACCAGCTGAACGGACATCATGAGTTCGGCACCCAGTGGCAGCTGAACTGGGCCGGCTCCTATGGCAAGACGGGCAGTGAAGAGCCCGACCGCCGCCAGGTGATGTTCACCAAGGACGATGCAGGCAACCTGCAGCTCTTCAAGCTGAACCGCCAGGAAACCATGCGCTACTACGGCGACCTGAACGAAGAAGAGTGGGTAGGGAATGTCGACCTGAAGTACAACTGGACCGAACAAAACTTTGTCAAGATGGGCGTGGCCTACAAGAACAAGGACCGCGACTACATGGGCACCCGCTTCTACTACAACGTCAACAAGCTCAACCCCACCATCGACAACATCTACGACACCGACAGCTTCCTCAACCAGGAGAACGTGGAGAACGGCAACATCGTCATCGAACGCAAGATGCAGCCCCACGACACCTACCGTGCCGGCATGGACATCTATGCGGGCTACATCCAGACCGACTTCTATCCGCTCAGCTCGTTGCTCGTCAACGTGGGCCTGCGCTACGAAATGACCAAGCAATGGGTGGAATATGCCATCGAAGGCGACCAGAAGTACCAGCGCCGCCGCGACCTGAACAAGAACGACCTCTTCCCTACGGTGAACCTGAAATACACCGTCAACGACAAGAACAACCTGCGCATGTCGCTGTCGCGCACCGTGACACGCCCCTCGTTCATCGAGATGGCCCCCTTCCTTTACCAGGAATCCTACGGTTCGGCCCAGATCCGCGGTAACGAAGAGCTGCAGAACGGATACAACTATAACTTCGACCTGCGCTACGAACGCTTCAACCAGAACGGCGACATGCTGTCGGCCACGGTCTACTACAAGTTCCTCGACAAGCCCATCGAACGCATCCAGAAGCTGCAGGGCGGTGCCACGATGCACTCCTTCCAGAATGCCGACCAGGGTATGGCAGCCGGCGTGGAAGTGGAACTGCGCAAG
>ENA-ORSI01000229-ORSI01000229.1-human-gut-metagenome-genome-assembly--contig:-NODE-229-length-59591-cov-5.160542_pt1 | contig 59591 bp, 39 predicted proteins | sample MGYA00242187_ERZ509154 | MGnify/ENA primary metagenome ERZ509154 (study PRJEB26280, sample SAMEA2338627) | human gut metagenome | biome: human gut; feature: human-associated habitat; material: faeces...
TGAAGACATTTGAAGAGCTCGGTGTGTCGCCGGAGATACGCCGCGCCATCGAAGAAATGGGTTACGAGCAGCCCATGCCGGTACAAGAGGAAGTAATTCCCTACCTTTTAGGAGAAAACAATGATGTAGTAGCACTGGCACAAACAGGAACAGGAAAGACCGCAGCGTTCGGCCTGCCGCTCATACAGAAGATTAACGTCAACAACCGAATTCCCCAATCACTTATTCTCTGCCCCACCCGCGAACTTTGTTTGCAGATAGCAGGCGACTTGAACGATTATTCTAAATATACCGATGGCTTGCGAGTGTTGCCCGTATATGGAGGCTCGTCCATCGAAAGCCAGATACGCGCCCTGAAACGGGGTGTACACATCATCGTAGCCACACCGGGACGACTGCTGGACCTGATGGAACGCAAAACCGTGTCCCTCGCCACCATACAGAACGTGGTTATGGACGAAGCGGACGAAATGCTGAACATGGGATTCACAGACAGCATCAACGCCATTCTCGCCGATGTGCCGCAGGAGCGCAACACCTTGCTGTTCTCCGCTACCATGAGCCCGGAAATCGCACGCATCTCCAAGAAGTACCTGCGCGATGCCAAGGAAATCACCATCGGACGCAAAAATGAAAGCACCAGCAACGTGAAACACGTAGCCTTCTGTGTACATGCCAAAGACAAGTATGCTGCCCTGAAACGTATTGTGGACTACTATCCGCAGATATACGGCATCATCTTCTGCCGTACCCGCAAAGAAACGCAGGAAATAGCTGACAAGTTGATGCAGGAAGGCTATAATGCCGACTCGCTGCACGGCGAACTGAGTCAGGCGCAGCGTGACGCCGTGATGCAGAAGTTCCGCATCCGCAACCTACAACTGCTGGTTGCCACGGACGTTGCCGCACGCGGCCTCGATGTGGACGACCTGACACACGTCATCAACTACGGATTGCCCGATGACACCGAGAGTTATACCCACCGCAGCGGCCGTACGGGACGTGCCGGCAAAACCGGGACTTCCATCGCCATCATCAACCTGCGAGAGAAAGGCAAAATGCGCGAGATTGAGCGCATCATCGGCAAGAAATTCATTGCAGGCGAAATGCCCACCGGCAAACAGATATGCGAAAAGCAACTGCTCAAAGTGATAGACGATCTTGAAAAGGTGAAAGTGAACGAGGAGGAAATCGCCGACTTTATGACCGACATCTACCGCAAGCTGGACTGGCTGAGCAAAGAGGACCTGATTAAACGCATGGTTTCGCATGAATTCAACCGTTTCCTGGATTACTATCGCGGCCGTGACGAGATAGAGACAGCAACCGGTAGTGAGCGTGGTGCAAGAAGTGGCGAGAGGGGCGACCGCAACGACCGTAGAAGCAGCCGCAAAGCAGAACCCGGCTTTACCCGCTTGTTCATCAACCTGGGTAAAATGGACAACTTCTTCCCCAACGAATTAATCAGCCTGCTGAACAACAATACACGTGGACGTGTAGAGCTGGGACGAATTGACCTGATGCAGAAGTTCTCCTTCTTCGAAGTGGAGGAAAAGGAAGCCACCAATGTAGTGAAGGCCCTGAACCGCGCCAGCTGGAACGGCCGTAAAGTATCCGTAGAGGTTGCCGGAGACGAGGGTAAGGAGGCTCCGAGGGGCAAACGTCCGGGTACAGCCGGAAGCTATGGGAAAAAAGAGTTTGACAGCAAGAAGCGCAGCTACAAGGAAGACGGCAAACGGAACGATGCCACCGGCAAACGCAGCGAAAAGGCCGAAAGTCCTGCAAACGACAAGAAGAAAGGCAAGCCCAGCCGCGAAGAGCGGGGTTACACCAAAGCCCGTGGCAAAAAGGATGACTGGAAACAGTTCTTCCAGGGCAACAATGACTTTAAGGATGCAGAGCCCGACTTCAGTGAAGAAGGGTGGGCAAGACGGACACCGAAGAAGAAAAAGTGATATAAACTATAGAAAGATAATAGGGTGATAAAACCGGCAGCATCCGCTACCGTTTTATCACCCTATCCTTTTTCACAACTCTTTATCCTTTATTTCGTACAGCTTTTCGTACTGAATGCAACGAGCATCCAAACCATTTTCTCCTGCTCTTTCAAGTAGCCGGTCATCAAATCTGCCGTCACGTCATCGCCGGCTTCATTTGCCAGTTCAATTACCTTTCTCTCTTCACCAATCAGGTAGCCGTAAGTCTCGAGGATATGGTCCACAGCCTCACTGCCGCAAGAGATGTCGGACACTTCCTTCACGTTGGCAACCTTCAGGTATTCACTGAACTTATTCTCGGGCACGCCACCCAGCATCAAGATGCGCTCTGCAATCTCGTCAATCTTCTCGGCGGTATCGTCATACATACTCTCGAACTTCTCGTGCAGCACAAAGAAGCCGTGTCCCTTGATGTTCCAGTGCATACCGCGCAGATTGGTGTAATGTACCTGGAAGTCGGCCAATAATTGGTGCAATGCTGATGCTACGCCAGCCACTTTCTTTTCATTCAAATGCAAGTAATCTAAAGTTTTCATAATTCTATTGTTTTAAATATTTATACTATTTTTCTTTTGGGTATTGCAAAGATAAGGGGTAAATCAAGGCTTGTCAAACAGATAATTTCTATCTTTGCATAGACGAACTCTATACATAACCTTCAAATGCCTTGTTCATCATGACTTTACAACAATTGGAATACATCCTTGCCGTCAACCAGTTCCGCCACTTTGCCAAAGCAGCCGAATATTGCCGCGTGACACAGCCCACCCTCAGTGCCATGATTCAGAAACTGGAAGAGGAACTGGACACCCGGATTTTTGACCGCAGCCAGCAGCCGGTATGCCCCACTCCCGTCGGTATCCACATCATAGAACAAGCACAGAATATATTGGTTCAAGCCAACCGTATAAAGAATATTATAGAAGAAGAAAAACACTCACTGACCGGCATCTTCAAGCTGGGCATACTTCCCACCGTAGCTCCTTACCTCCTGCCCCGTTTCTTTCCGCAGCTGATGAAGAAATACCCCGACCTCGACATCCGGGTAGTCGAAATGAAAACAAACGACATCAAGAAAGCCCTGCAGACGGGAGAAATAGATGCAGGTATCGTAGCGAGTCTGGCAGGTATGGAAGAGTTGCAGCAGACGCCGTTGTTCTATGAACAGTTCTTTGCCTACGTGTCGCGCGAAGACGCCCTCTTCAACAACGAGGTAATCCGTACTTCCGACCTGAACGGCGAACAGCTTTGGCTGCTCGACGAGGGCCATTGCTTCCGTGACCAGCTGGTGCGCTTCTGCCAGATGAAGTCGGCACGTGCCAGCCAGCTTGCCTATCACTTGGGCAGCATGGAGACCTTTATGCGCATGGTAGAAAGCGGCAAAGGCGTGACCTTCATCCCCGAACTGGCCGTTCTGCAACTGGGCGATGCCCAGAAAGAGCTGGTACGTTCCTTCGCCATCCCCTGCCCCACCCGCCAGGTCGTGCTGCTGACCAATAAGAACTTTATCCGCCACACGCTGCTCGAAGTGCTGGTTAAGGAGATAAAACTTTCCGTACCCAAGGAAATGCTCTCACTGAAAGCAACCCAAGCAGTCGTATAGATTTCATCTATCGCTCCATAAAATCTTTCAATCGGATTTTTTGTTCTATCGGGGAAAAATGCTATATTTTTGCAAACAGAAAAAGCGAAGGTCGGTTGCACCTCAGCATCATCAAGCAAACTGGCTTCTACATTCTGTCTGCACAATCTTCGCATTGGTAAAACAAAAAACTAAACCTATTAAAAGAGAAAAATTATGGAACCGATCATCAACTCACAACTCCCTGAATTCAAGGTTCAGGCTTTCCAAAACGGAAGTTTCAAAACAGTATCCCACGAAGACGTAAAAGGTAAATGGGCCATTTTCTTCTTCTATCCGGCAGACTTTACCTTCGTATGCCCTACCGAGCTGGTAGACATCGCAGAGAAATATGACCAATTCCAAGCAATGGGCGTAGAAGTATATTCTGTAAGCACAGACTCGCACTTTGTGCACAAGGCATGGCACGATGCTTCCGAAAGCATCCGCAAGATTAAGTACCCCATGCTTGCCGACCCCACAGGCGTGCTGAGCCGCGCATTCGGCGTGATGATTGAAGAGGAAGGCATGGCATATCGCGGCACATTCCTCGTAAATCCCGAGGGTAAAATCAAGATTGCCGAGATACAGGACAACAACATCGGACGCAATGCCGACGAGCTGCTGCGCAAGGTAGAAGCTGCACAGTTTGTTGCCACACACGATGGAGAAGTCTGCCCTGCCAAGTGGAAGAAAGGAGCGGAAACTTTGAAGCCGAGCATCGACCTTGTAGGAAAGATTTGATAAGTAATAGGAGGAGCGGGCGCTTTCACCATAGAAAGACGTCCGCTTTCCTTTAAGACGTCCGCAGTACTTGTACAGAAGTACTGTAGTACTTTCAAAGGAGTACCGCAGTACTTTCGAAGGAGTATTGGAGTACTTCCTCACAAGTTCTGCAACTACTCTATATCAAACATATTAAAAGACTATTTTCTCACCCCAAACACCCTATTAATCATGTTAGAAACAACTATATTAGACCAGGTGCGGAGCGTATTCCAGCATTTGGAAGCCCGCTACGTCTTTCACATCACCTATCATCCGGGTCACGAGCAGGCACAAGAGCTTATCGGATTCTTGAAGGATGTGGCAAGCTGTTCCGACAAGCTCTCCTGCCGGATGAGTGAGATAGAGAACCCCGTGTTGGAGTTCACATTGCTGAAAGACGATGTGGAAACCGGCATCAAGTTCCGCGGCATCCCCGGCGGACACGAGTTCACTTCCCTCCTGCTTGCCGTGCTGAATGCCGATGGAAAGGGGAAAAATCTGCCGGACGAAGCAATTCGTCGCCGCATCCGGGCGTTGCAAGGCGACATCAGCCTGCAAACGTATGTATCGCTTACTTGCACCAACTGTCCGGATGTGGTGCAGGCACTGAACATCATCGCATTGCTGAATCCGCACGTCACCCACGAGATGGTGGACGGGGCGCTTAATCAAGAGGAAGTAGATGCGCTGAAGATACAAGCCGTGCCGTCAGTCTACGCTAATGGCAAGCTGCTTCACGTAGGTCGCGGTTCTTTAGGAGAGCTTTTGCAGAAGCTGGAAGAAGCCTTCGGCAGTGCTCCGCAAGAGGACGAAGCGCCGATAGAGAGAGATTTCGACGTGCTGGTATTGGGCGGCGGACCAGCCGGAGCTTCCGCAGCCATCTACTCTGCACGCAAGGGCCTACGGGTGGCGATTGTTGCCGAGCGCATAGGCGGACAGGTAAAGGAGACGGTAGGCATAGAAAACCTTATCTCCGTGCCGCAGACTACTGGTGCAGAACTTGCCAACGCACTCCGCACACATATAGAGCACTATCCGATAGAGATTTTCGAGGAGCGTAAGATAGAGAAAGTAGAGTTGCAGGGAACGGAGAAAAGTGTCTCCACCGTAGGCGGCGAGATGTTCCATGCACCGGCGGTAATCATTGCCACAGGGGCAAGCTGGCGCAAACTGAATGTGGAGGGCGAAGCGGAATACATAGGACGCGGCGTGGCATTCTGTCCGCATTGCGACGGTCCGTTCTATCAAGGCAAGCATGTGGCGGTTATCGGTGGAGGTAACTCGGGGATTGAAGCTGCCATCGACCTGGCAGGCATCTGCCGGAAGGTAACGGTATTCGAATTTGCCGATACACTGAAAGCCGACCAAGTGCTGCAAGAGAAAGCCCAGAGCCTGCCGAATGTGGAAATCTTCACCTCGTCACAGACCGTAAAAGTCGATGGAAACGAGGAAAAAGTAACTTCTATCCGCATCAAGGACCGCCTTACCGGCGAGGAACGCGACTTCCCGTTAGACGGCATCTTCGTGCAAATCGGTTTGGCAGCCAACAGCGCTCCTTTCCGCAACAAGCTGGAAACGACTCCGACCGGGGAGATTAAGATTGACGCTTTCTGCCGTACCACACTTCCGGGGGTATATGCGGCAGGGGATGTATCGAATGTTCCCTACAAGCAGATAGTCATTGCCATGGGCGAAGGGGCAAAGGCAGCACTCTCGGCATTCGATGACCGTATCCGTGGAGTGATTTAGAAAATATCACCCATAAAAGTATAGGCAGGGGGCACACGTTAAGGATTGGCAAGCTTCAGTTCCTGAATCAGATTTCCTGCCTTCCCATACTTCTCAATCATAAACAGTATGTAGCGTACATCTACCCCGATGGTGCGCTGCATCTTCGGCTCATAAAGGATGTCGCTGCTCATGGCTTCCCAGTTCCCATCGAAGGCAAGCCCCAGAAGTTCTCCTTTGGCATTGAACATGGCACTGCCGGAATTGCCTCCCGTAATGTCATTATTGGAGATAAAGCAGACATTCATTTCTCCCTTCTCATCGGCATATCTACCGAAATCACCGGAGGAAAGAAGGGATAGCAACTCAGGCTGCACTTCAAAATCCACATCGCCTGCATGGGCTCTGACTTTCTCCAGAATACCTTTCGCGGTGGTATAATAATCATATTCCGCTCCGTCGAAGGGGGCATAACCGCAGACAGTGCCAAAACTCAAACGCATGGTGGAGTTGGCGTCGGGATAGAAGTTACGGGATGCGTACATACGTCGCACGGCAGAGTTGAACAAACGTTCATTCCGCTCGATTTCACCGGAAGCCTGCTGTACCTGCATATTCATCTCAAATAGCTTCGTGATGAGGTCGATGCCCAAGTTGATGGCAGGGTCATTATATATCTGATAGGTGGTGTCCTGCTCCAGAAAACGCTTCAATCCACGGGGGGTGGTCAGCTCCGAGCGGGCATAAAGACTATCCACATAGGTACGCTCGTTACCTCCGTATTCTGTCGCAATCGTCTGGTAGAGCTCGGGCAGATAGGTGGAATCCACTTGGGAGCGGTATTCTTTCAACAGTGCTGTAAACACTTCCTTGTCAATGCCCAAGTCCAGATTGGCATATTTCTCAACGATAGCTTTCAGATTGGCAACCACCGTTTTCTCTTCCCCCTCAAAGTCGAAGTTGAGGATGGACAAAGCAAGCTGCACCAGTTCCGGACCGTTCAGGAAAGATTCGGCAAAGTAAGCTCTGGCACGATAAGCATCACGGCGGCTCTTGTAGTTCAGCTCCAGGTCGGAAAAAAGATGCAGCAGATGTTCCCGCTCCTCCGGTGTCTGCTGTATCCAGCGACGGAGTTCGGTCTCCATGGCACGCTTCTTGTCCAGCACATGCAGTTTCTTGATGGTGCGGTTCACTCCTATGCTGTTCTTCCAATAATTGGAACTTTCGTCGTATTTGGAAGCGTACTTGATGCGGATGCTGTCACGGCTATCCATTTCACGCTTCCAGATGGCCTGCTTCACACCACGGACATCTATCTGAGCCTGGTTGGTGGTCATCATCTCTTCGATGCCAAAAGAGGAAAGATAGCGTTCCGTACTGCCCGGATAGCCCATCGTCATACAGAAGGAACCCTCACGATAACCGTCCAGAGATATCGGAGCCACGTATTCGGGATGGTAGGGAACATTGTCGGGAGAATAGTCGGCAGGACGGTTGTCTTTGCCGGCATAGATACGGAATACGGCGAAGTCGCCCGTATGGCGCGGCCATACCCAGTTGTCAGTGTCCCAGCCGAACTTGCCCACTGAGGAAGGCGGTGCAAATACCAGCCGCACATCATTGTAGTCGCGATAAACGGAAAGCCAGAATTCATTGCCTCCATAGTAAGCATCCACAATGCCTATCAACGTGGAGTCTTTACGAGAAACCTCTTCGCCAATGACCAGCATCACCGAATCTACTACACTTGTACGCTCAGATTCGTTCATATCCGGTTTTACTGCTCCAAGTACCCGACGGGTCACGTCTTGCTGGTGCAAGAGGAAGCGGACGTAAAGTTCCGGATTAGGCAGTTCTTCACTAAGATTACGTGCCACAAAGCCGTCTTTCAGATAGTCGTGCTCCACAGACGAGTGTTGCTGTATGCTGCTGAAGCCGCAGTGATGATTGGTAAACACCAGCCCGTCCTCGGACACCACCACGCCGGAGCAGAAGCCGCCGAAGCTGACTACCGCATCCTTCAGCGACGGGCGTTTCGTATTGTATAGCTTGTTGACAGACATCTGCAAGCCCAACTCTTTCATGGTCTGGCGTGTCTGCTTGTTCAGATTTCCCAGCATCCACATCCCTTCATCCGCTTGTCCCGGCAGAGAAAAAAGGAAGCAGACAGCTATCAGTATAAATCTTATTTTCATTCCGTCAATTCTTGTATTATTCAGTAATCAGCCTCAATTGCTTGGCACCCGTACGCGCCTTGAGCCACTCCGCAATCTTTTCCTTCTCGTGCGCACCCGGATGCTTGCCGAATTTCAAGACGGCAAGGGTCACAGTATCCACCCGTACAGAATCTACCGCCAGTTCAATCGCATGAGATATTGATACGGTCTTTACCGACGGGTAGAGCACTTTCAGTTCTGGGATAATCTTCTTGCCCAATTCATCGAAGGTTTTGTATCTTTCCAAATTCTGCTCCAGTGTGGCAATCTTCTGTTTCTGTTCCACCAGACGCTGCTCACTGTTCTTGTAGAAGTCTTCCATCACCATGGCACGGATGGAAGAAATATCCACCGCTTCATTGTTCATACCTTGGAGGACTATCAGCTTGGTATTGTCCAGCTTATAGTCTTTCATCTTGCTGCGGGCAATGGCGATGGAAGCTTCGGGCACCTCCTGCCCAATCAGCACGACACGTATTTCGTGGCCCTTGCCCTCGTGATGGATTTTCTTGTCCAGCACCTGCGTATTCTCAAAGGAGAGCTGCTCGTTGACAAAACGGTTGGCAGCACTCTCAAAGAAGGTATCCTAGACGATACCTACCGTCAGATAGACAGCGGGACACATGGTCAGGATAGCAATCAGGACAATATATTTACGTACTTTCTTCTCCCGGTTCTTATCCACAAACTCCTTGCGCTGGAAGTGCATCACGCGCACGCCCAGGAAAGTGGCAAGACTGATAAACACGGAATTGATGAAATAAAGATAGAATGCACCGAGGAAATAAATCAAGTTACCCGTTGCCAGCCCGTAGCCTGCCGTACAGAGAGGCGGCATCAAAGCCGTGGCAATGGCAACACCCGGAATCACATTTCCTTTCTCTTTGGTAGAGAGCGCCGTCACACCTGCCAAGCCACCCATCAAGGCGATGAATACGTCATAAATGGTGGGTGACGTACGTGCCAGCAATTCCGACTGCCCCTCGGCAACGGGACTCACCAGAAAGAAAATGGTAGCAGTGGTCACACTGAACAAGGTAGTTATCAAGAAGCTCTTCAAAGACCGCTTCATCAATTCAAAATCATTCAACCCCACAGAAAGCCCCACGCCCATGATAGGCCCCATCAGCGGCGAGATGAGCATGGCACCGATAATCACGGCTGTGGAGTTTACATTCAATCCCAACGAGGCCATGAATATGGCGAATATCAGAATCCAAAGATTGGCTCCTTTGAATTCCACTCCCTTACGGATGGAATCTACAGTTTCCAGTTCATTGTCCTTGTCTTTACGCAAATCAAGATAGTCTTTCAGAAAAGTCTTGATAGCGAAGGTATTTCTGTTGTCAGAATCCATGATATTTACAATTTGACGATTTACTATTCAGTAGTTTATTTCTTTATCAACCAGCTGATGACGGGTATGCTGCCGAGAGGCATATCACGCCGCACGATATAGGCCACAAAGACCAGCAACAAAACGGTACGGTACACCATACGCAGGTAGATATTTTCTATCGGGACATATTCGGCAGCCAGATAGAGTACTGCCGCAAGCAGCACATAACTACCGATAGCCTTCAGGTCATACTGAATGGGATACTTCTTCTGCCCTACGAAATAGGACAGAAGCATGGCGATACCATAGCCACAGAATCCTGCCCAGGCACAAGCCATATAACTGTATCGGGGAATCAGAAGTATGTTCATCACTACCAGCACCGCGCAACCTATCAGGGAGAAGTAGGCTCCCCAACGCGTTTCGTCAATCAGCTTGTACCAGAAGGAAAGATTGAAATAGATACCCATAAAGATTTCGGCAGCCATCACGATAGGCACTACCCGCAATCCCGGCCAGTAATCAGGGCCGATGATATAGCGCAAAATATCCAGATAGAACATGACAGCCAGGAATGCCAGCAGTGTAAAGATGATGAAAAACTTCATGGCCTGCGCATATACCTGCTTATTGTCTTTGTCCCGGCTCTTTCCGAAGACAAAAGGCTCGTATGCATAGCGGAAAGCTTGTGTAAGCATCGCCATCACCATAGCAATTTTGCTGGCAGCTCCATAAATGCCCAACTGCACAGTAGCTTCCGCCTCATCCGGATAGACAAAAGGAAAAATAATCTTATCGGCCACCTGATTCAAGATACCCGCCAAGCCAAGTACCAGTAACGGCAGACTGTAAGCAAGCATCCGCTTCAACAGTTTTTTATCCAGCACATAAGCAAACCCGCGTAACTCCGGAATCATGCAAAGCATAATGGTAGAGGTGCATATCAGATTGAAAAGGAAGGCATAGCCCACGTCATCCCCTTTCATCCCTACATAATAGACCAGATTCAGTGCTATATTCAGGAAGATGAACAGCAGTTTGAGTGCCGCAAACTTAATGGGACGCTTCTTGTAGCGCAAATAAGCGAAAGGAATGCTTTGAATAGCATCCATCGCCACCACAATCATCATCATGCCCACGTACCAGGGATGCTCACTGTACTCCATCCATCCGGCAATAGGGTCGAGAAACAGCAGCCCCAATGCAAGGAAAGTAAGCGCCCCCATACTCACACTGAGTAATGTCGTGGAGTACACACGCATCGGGTCATCCTCCCCTTTATTGGCAAAGCGGAAGAAACCGGTTTCCATGCCGCACGTCAATAATACCAGCATGAGGGCCACCCACGCATATACATTCGTCACTACGCCATAGCCGCCACTCTGTGCGGACATCGCCATGGTATATACGGGCACCAGCAGGTAATTGAGGAAACGCCCCACAATACTGCTCAGCCCATAAATGGCAGTTTCTTTTGCCAATGATTTTAATCCGGCCACTTCTTTTTAATGATTAATGGTTAGTGATTAATGATTAATGAATCACTCGTCGCCAAACAAGGTACGCTGGCTACTATAGAGACTCCGCCCCAAATGCTTGTAGGCAAGCTCCGTCACTTCACGCCCACGGGGGGTACGTTTCAGGAAACCCTCTTTTATCAAGAACGGTTCATAGACTTCCTCTATCGTGCCGGCATCTTCGCCCAAAGCGGTGGCAATGGTGGTCAGTCCCACCGGGCCGCCTTTGAACTTGTCAATGATGGTGCAGAGTATCTTATTATCTATCTCATCCAGACCGTATTTGTCGATATTCAGGGCTTCGAGGGCAAACTGTGCAATTTCCGTATCGATACTCCCCGAACCTTTCACTTGGGCAAAATCGCGTACACGCCGCAGCAATGCATTGGCAATACGCGGTGTGCCACGGCTGCGGCTCGCAATCTCGGTGGCAGCCCTTACGGAGCAAGGCACATCGAGGATGCCGGACGAACGACGGATAATGCCGCTCAACACATCATCATCGTAATATTCCAGATGCAGGTTGATACCGAAACGGGCACGCAACGGAGCTGTCAACAGACCGCTACGCGTGGTAGCTCCCACCAGCGTGAAAGGATTCAAATCAATCTGTATGCTTCGGGCAGAAGGGCCTTTGTCTATCATGATGTCTATGCGGTAGTCCTCCATGGCTGAGTACAGATATTCCTCCACTACGGGGCTCAACCGGTGTATTTCGTCGATGAAAAGTACATCATTGGGCTCCAGGCTGGTAAGCACTCCCGCCAAATCCCCCGGCTTGTCGAGTACCGGACCGGAAGTTATCTTGAAACCTACGCCCAGTTCGTTGGCTATGATATTGCTGAGTGTTGTTTTTCCCAATCCGGGAGGGCCGTGAAGCAACACATGGTCCAGCGCCTCGCCACGCAGGCGGGCAGCTTTCACAAATATGCGCAGATTGTCCACCACCTTGTCCTGCCCGCTGAAATCCTCAAAATTCAACGGACGGAGAGCGTTCTCGAAATCACGTTCTCGGCTGGTGACGGGCTGCTGGTTGCGTATATCAAAATCTTCTTGTTCCATACTATCTATCATATAACTTATTCAGCCATCCTATAAAAGCTTTTGCTTCTTCTGCATCCGGATTCAATATACGAGCAGTAATAGCTTGTCCGATAGGCTTTCCCGGTTCATCCTGCCATGCCAAGAACGTATGTATTTTTGCCTTGGAGCGATGCACTTGCTTGTAGCGTTGTATCCCTTCTGCTTCCAACTCTGACAGCACTACTTCAACTTTCCGAATCAAAAGGTCTTCTGCCGGAATCATGTTCAATGCAAAATCCTCCAACATCCCCTCAAAACGATTATTGGGCATAATCCAAATACCTACTACAGCGTCATAGTCATTCAACGGATACAAGACCAGTCCGTCAGAAGGCAAATCTAAGCCATCACAGTCATATTTATTACTGGATTTCAAAATATCAACCAATTGCCTCCAGCGTTTTTCCACATCAGTATCAGCATCCAGCACAACACCGATACGAGGATATGCCGATGGATTAGTAAGTGTCAGCCTGAACAGCCCGATTGCGTTCTCTACACTCTCGCAAACTTTGATATTGAAATTCTGATTCACATGATGTAGTCCGCATAAAGACGAAACTACATGAAGGTCATTTTTCCCTTCAACGAACAAATGATAGGGCAAGCTCTTGCTTAATTTACTCATATCCTATCGTATTTCAACACCATTTTGTGCTATAAATTCCATCTCCTTGTCATCGCTATAGTTCACAGCAACGATCTCTCCTCCCCGGTTGTCCAAGCGAATTATCTGACCTCCCCGGTTCACAGCTATAAAACTATTGATACAATCGTGACTATGCGAAGTGGCAAATACCTGGACATTCAGTTTTTCGGAAAGCATGAAGATAACTCTCCACAATTGGGTCTGTACCGTATAGTGAAGCCCCGTTTCAAACTCATCCAGCAAGAAGACGCCACCTTTGCAATTGACCAACGCAAGAATTACAGTAAGAATCCGGTTAATGCCGTCACCCATCGAACTCAAACGAACACGCTCGCCCGTATCTTTCAAAGTGACAAAAGGGACACGCCTATTGGAATATTCATTCTCATTCAAGAAGTTCAGCCGGTCAATACTTGGTTCGATGATGCGCAGGGCATCCAAAACATAACCTTCTCTATCGGATAGAGAGATACGGTCGAAAAGCAATACATTTTTTCTAAGATGAAAGTCTTGTGCCAATACGTACTCAAACGGAACTCTGTCCTTTACATTGCCCGGAAAGCCACGTCGAAAGAAAGGTATTAGCATAGGGGCATTCGAGCCTGAGACCACACTCAAACCATCACCTATGTAACGAAATAAGTGTTCGCCCGAATCAGCATCGTCATCATTATAGACCCAACGTACAATTGTCCCTCCCCTCTGTTCCTCGGCTATATGTACAAGTTTGATATTCAGTAGGTCACTCTGTTCGCCAATGGAAATAGCCGTGGCATTCCTGAAATCCATCTTACGCCCGGAAAACAAGGAGCTGTAATGCTCCGACAATACTTGGCTGAAATCCACATCCCCTTTAGCGGAATCTACATTCACCATTTCCCCTCTGAAATCCAAAATCGTTTTCAGCCATTCGTCATTCCCGTTTGCCAAATAAATGGAAACAGCTTCCAGCAACGTAGATTTACCTACATTGTTGCACCCTACTATTAAATTGACCCGAGCAAGCGAATCAATAGACAGCTCTCTTAGGTTCTTATAGTTCTTGATATACAATGACTTCATACTCCAAAGCTTTTTGTCTACTGCAAAATAACGAATTTATTTTGAGATAGCACTCATCCCCTTTCTTTTTTCACATAAGTAAAGGGCGTATGACATACCTGGCACGCTCCATACAACGGAATATTATGCTGCTCGGAGGCAAATTACAGAAAAAACGATAGAAGTAGCAAGATATATACTTGAAATATATTTGCAGGCTCACACTTTCTTCCTACATTTGTGCAGAATAACCAGCCATTTACTGACAGCAAGCCGAATCTCCCCCCTGCTGAAAGCACAATGCATAGAACACGCTACTTATGAAAGAAGAAATATCCTTTACCCAAGTCCCCTTCGACTACCCCTTATGCCTCAACGGGCAATGCCCCAAGGCTGCCACCTGCCTCCGCCAGCTCGCCATGCAGAGCATGCCTACCGAAAAGGATTACTGGAAAATCATCAGCCCCAAACGCCTTGCCACCGTCAAAGGGGAATGCCCCTTCTACCGCTCCAGTCAGAAGGCGCGTTACGCCAAAGGCTTCATGAACATGCTGAACAGCCTACCCTACAACAAGCGGGGAATCGCCATCGCCAACCTGATAGCCGGCTTCGGCCAACGCACCTACTACCGCGCCCGCAAAGGCGAACGCCTGCTGCTCCCCGAAGAGCAACAATCCGTACTGAACGTCTTCAGACATCTGGATGCCGGCATGGCTACAGAATTTGATAGTTACGCAGAAGGCTACCTCTGGTAACGCACTGACCATCAGAGACTAATTTTGCCAACTCTTTGCCTCACCTTTGGCAAAACTTTGCCATGCCTATGGCAAAAGTTTGCCAACGCGGTGGCAAAGTCTTGCCAATAAGGTGGCAAAAACTTGTCAACTTGTTGGCAAGAAGAGCAAAATACAGTTTAACGATTTTCATTCCCCATCAGCGCTTCATAAACTCCTTGCGCTCCTCCTCCGGAAACTTCTCTATGGCATAGCGCAACATCGTTCGCGGCATCGTCCTGCAATACTTCTCCAAGAATTGTACCAGCAAGTCCTTGTCCCGCTTACCCATCTCCCGGAGCATCCATCCTACCGCCTTTTGCATCAAGTCATGCTTATGATGGAGCAGCCGCTCCGAAAGGGCTAATATATCGATGAAATCACCATTTTTGATAAGTGTATAGGTAGATACCACAGCAATGCGCTGGTCCCAAAGCAGCGGACTATCCGCCAGCCGGTAGAGGTCTTTACGAAGTTTGTCTTTCAAATATTCGCCCACAATGCCGGGGGCAGACAAATCGACCAAATCCCAATTATTGATACGGCCCGTTTGCGAAAGGTAAAAGTCATAAATCTCCTTTTTCCCCTTTTCATCGCTCTTTTTGAATCGCTCCACCAACATCAGCAAGGCACAAAGGCGACACTCGTGCCATTCACTCTGAAGCAAGGTTGCCATTACCCCAAAAGGTTCGTGCTTGTGCTGCTTTGCCACCTGCCGGGTGTTGGGTACCACCACTCCCAGAAACTTATCCCCCTCGCCATACTGCCCCTTTCCGGTCTTGAAGAAACGGGGAAGATACTCCCTTTTCACCGGGTCGATATACGCCTCCAATTCCTGCTGAATCTGTACCGAGATGCACGCCACTTCTTCTGCCGAAAGCACACGTTCGCACAAGACGGTTTCCACTGCTTCATTCTTCTTTTTCATCCTTCTCTCATTTGATTTACACGGATTTGAATTCATCTGCCAATGGACAAAAATACAACATTTATATAGAAACTATGGAAAGTTATCTTTAATTTTGCAACCGGTATGTCCAATCCTTAAAACCGTACGACATGTATAAAGCTGTTTTGGGAGCAATCTGCTGCCTTTCTTTCGCACTATCCTTACATGCACAATCTCCACAAGAAAAGGGGTTGCAAAGCATCAGCCGCACTTCGGCCAAGGCTATTGTCGGCTTTCTGGCCGACGATGAGCTGCAAGGACGCGAAGCAGGCATGCACGGTTCACGACTGGCTGCCCGCTATCTGGCATCCTGCCTGAAAGAAGCCGGCATTGCCCCGCTGGAAAAGGACAATTATTACCAACCCTTCAAGGCTTACAACAAGGAACGCCAACAACGGGGACGGTGGCAAGTGCATCCCGACTCCATCGCCATCCTTAAACAAGGCGTCCACCGCATCCTGCAGATGAGTAATGTATTGGGAACCATCCCGGGAGAACGACCGGATGAATATGTCATCGTAGGTGCCCACTTCGACCATCTGGGTGTGGACGAGACGCTGGCAAACGACCGGATATACAACGGTGCAGACGACAATGCCTCCGGTGTCTCTGCCGTCCTGCAGATAGCCCGTGCATTTCTTGCCACCGGACAGAAGCCTCTGCGCACGGTCATCTTTGCCTTTTGGGATGGGGAAGAAAAGGGATTGCTCGGCTCAAAATACTTTGTACAAAGCTGTCCTTTCATCAGCCAGGTGAAAGGTTATCTCAATTTCGACATGATAGGCCGTAACAATAAGCCCGAGCAGCCTCAACACGTTGTCTACTTCTACACCGCCGCCCACCCCGTATTCGGCGACTGGCTGAAGCAGGACATTGCACGCTACAGCTTGCGCCTGCAACCGGACTACCGCGCCTGGGACCGCCCCACGGGAGGAAGTGACAATGCTTCTTTTGCCCTGTGCAACATCCCCATCATCTGGTACCACACAGACGGACATCCCGATTATCACCAGCCTTCGGACCACACCGATCGGCTGAACTGGGAGAAAATGATAGAAATAACCAAAGCAGCTTTCCTCAACGCCTGGAATCTTGCCAACGAAAACAAATATTAATCCATTAGAAACAAAGTAACGATACATGGTTTTAAATTACATCTGGGTAGCATTCTTCGTCATCGCATTCATCGTGGCCCTCTGCAAACTCATCTTTATGGGTGATGTGGAGATATTCACAGAACTCGTCAACTCCACCTTCTCCTCTTCCAAAACAGCTTTTGAAATATCCCTGGGACTGACGGGAATACTCGCCCTCTGGCTCGGCGTGATGAAAATAGGCGAAAACAGCGGCATGATCAATGCCCTCTCCCGTTGGCTGAGTCCGGTATTCTGCCGTCTCTTTCCCGAAATACCGAAAGGACATCCTGCCATGGGTTCCATATTCATGAATCTCTCTGCCAACATGCTGGGGCTGGACAATGCCGCTACCCCAATGGGGCTGAAAGCCATGAAGGAACTTCAGGAACTAAACCCGAAAAAGGATACTGCCACCAATCCGATGGTAATGTTCCTTGTACTCAACACTTCGGGACTGATACTTATCCCCGTCAGCATCATGATGTATCGCTCGCAGATGGGTGCCGCCCAACCCACGGACATCTTTATCCCCACACTGATAACGACCGCCATCTCGACCATTGTCGGTGTCATTGCCGTCAGCATTGCACAACGCATCAACCTGCTGAACAAGCCCATACTTATCCTGATTGGCTGCATCAGTCTTTTCTTTGCCGCACTCATTTATCTGTTCACACAGATTAGCCGTTATGAAATGGGTGTATATTCCACTTTAATTGCCAACATACTGCTGTTCTCCATCATCCTGCTGTTCATCCTCTGGGGGCTATGGAAGAAAATCAATGTATACGATGCCTTTATAGAAGGAGCCAAAGAAGGCTTTACCACTGCCATACGCATTATCCCTTATCTGGTTGCTTTTCTCGTTGGAATCGCCGTTTTCCGCACTTCCGGCGCCATGGATATACTGGTGAACGGTATCGGTTATGTAGTAGGACTATTCGGTGTAGATACCAGCTTTGTAGGTGCCCTACCCACTGCCCTGATGAAGTCACTGAGCGGCAGCGGTGCCAACGGACTGATGATTGACACCATGAAACAGTATGGCGCCGATTCATTTGTAGGACGCATGAGTTGCGTGGCACGTGGCGCTTCGGACACTACGTTCTATATCCTTGCGGTATATTTCGGCAGCGTAGGCATCACCAAAACAAGGAATGCCGTGACGTGCGGACTGATTGCCGATTTCTCCGGCATCATCGCCGCCATCATCATCAGTTACCTGTTCTTCTTTTAAAAGAACCGCCTTAATCGCAAGAACGTAATCTCAATCGTACATCGTAAATCGTTAAATCGTAAATAAAATGATTAGTTACCAGACAGACGGCGTGGAAATGCCCGCCATCAAGAAGCGCGAAACCACGGAATGGATAAAGTCCGTAGCCGCCACTTACGGAAAAAGAACCGGTGAAATCGCCTATATCTTCTGCTCGGACGAGAAGATACTCGAAGTGAACCGCCAATACCTGCAGCATGATTACTACACGGACATCATCACTTTCGACTATTGCGAAGGAAACCGTCTCAGCGGTGACCTCTTCATCAGCCTTGATACCGTACGCACCAATGCGGAACAGTTCGCCGATAACAACTACGAACGTGAACTGTACCGTGTCATCATCCACGGCATCCTCCACCTTTGCGGCATCAATGACAAAGGGCCGGGAGAACGGGAGATTATGGAGGAGGCGGAGAATAAGGCGCTGGCGATGCGGTAATTCCAAAGAATAAAAACTCTGTCTTGATAAAGTGCTGATTTTACCAAGACAGAGTATTTAAGAAAAACAAGTTACTTTGTCAACACAACGACAACTAACGGGTTATATTTGTCTGCTCCTAATTCGATGCGGGCATCCACACCATCTATAGTTACTCTAATAAGTTCAACACTGCCATAACCATCATTATACTTCCAATGGGAAATAATAGAATGTTCCTCTCCGTCACCAAAGATATAGGGACAAACAAACGTACGCCTCAATACTTCAGGCTTCTTGTCATATTTATATCCATCCCATAGTGCATCAAAGATTGCCAAAGTAAAAAGTCCGTCCCTGCTTTCCACATAGATACAGTCCGGTCCGGTAAAGTCATCTTTAGAATCGGGTTCTACCAATTTATAGGAGTAATCTTTCTCTCTCAAAGCAGGCTTACCATTTCTTCCAAGACCGGTTTGCATTCCCTCAATCAAATCATTGCCATTTTCATCGACAAATGCTAAATTGTATCCATAATGAATAGGAGGATAAGAGTCTTCCTCACTTTTGCAACCCATGAAAATCAAAGGGAATAAAGCAGCCAATAAAAAAACACTAAAGTGTTTCATTGTATATTATGTTTTAGATTCACAAAAAAGGCTATACAATAAGAGGGTATCAAAACGGTTGATAGCACACAGATGACACATCCCCTATATTTATTTCTTCACCGAAAAGCGATAGATGCAATGACTGTCATACTTTTCTCCCGGCTTCAGCAACGCCGAAGGCCATTCCGGCTTGTTGGGCGTATCGGGATATTTCTGCGTCTCCAAACAGACGGACGCACGATGACCGTACACGATACCTTTCTTTCCGGTCAGTGTGCCATCCAGGAAGTTACCGGCATAAATCTGAATGCCCGGCTCGTTGGTATAGACATCAAGGACAATGCCCGTCACGGGAGATTCGAGGGTGGCACACGGACGGGTGATGTCACCCTTCGTATTGAGTACCCAGTTATGGTCATAGCCCTTGCCGTTCTTCAACTGCTCAAAGTCATTGTCGATACGGGCGCCAACAGCAGTAGGAGTGCGGAAATCCATATCCGTACCTTCTACGGAAACAATCTCACCGGTAGTCATGAAGGTACTGTCCACGGGGGTATAAGCATCTGCATCGATAGTGAGCAGATAATCCGAATTGGACTTGGAGGGGTCACCGTCCAGGTTAAAGTAAGAATGGTTCGTCATATTGACAACAGTGGTACGGTCTGTTTCGGCACTGTAACGAATGTCGATGGCATCGTCATCTGTCAGCGAGAAAGTGACCTTGCAGGTCAGGTTACCCGGGAAGCCCTCCTCTCCGTCTTTCGACAGATAAGTCAGTTCCAAAACCTGATTACTCAACTGGCGGGCATCGAACACTTGATATTGGTATCCCTTGGGACCTCCATGCAGGCAATGACCGTAATTGTTGCGCGGCAGCTGATACTCTACCCCATCCACTGTAATCTTACCCTGGTTGATACGGTTGGCATAACGTCCGATGGTAGCGCCGAAATCCGAAGGGAACTTGATGTAGTCCTGAATGGAATCGAAGCCCAGCACCACATCACGCATAACGCCATCCTTGTCCGGCACCATCACTGATACAATACGTCCACCGAAATTCGTAATACAAACTTCCATACCATTCTTATTCTCCAAAACAAACAAGTCTGTCTGCTTGCCATCCACTTCCGTACGGAAGTTCGCAGGTTCCAGTCCAGAAGCAGTCTTTTCACTCGCCTGTTTGCCCGTGCAAGCCGATGCCAATAGCATCACGCTTGCCAACAAAGTCATCATCTTATTCATAAATACAATATTGGTTACTGTTTAGACTATCATTTTTTCAACAAGAACTGCTCCGCACGTCCCGGAGTGAACAACTCCCACAAAGAAGCAACCGTCCAGCCCGGAGCGAAGATATTGTTGTAATATCCCTTTCCGTTACGTCCGTAATCCCAATTGGTATGCTGCACCACTTCCGGGTAATAGCCTACTTTGGCAATGCCACACATGTGTCCTTCATACGGCAGTAACTGGCGCATGGAAGTGGATATCACCTCGGCAAAGTCAGAGAAGCGCGGCTCGTTGTACTCTTTGGAGAGCCAATGCAGCACATCGGCAAATTCGAAGATAAATACATCGATATGGTTATTCTCTACCGACACATTTCCCCAACCACGGGTTTTCAAGCCGATATCTCCCAGCATCTGACCTTCGGCAAAAGGAACATCCCAAGTATAATACCATGACAAGGCAAAATAAGCGGCTTTCTTTGCCAGACCGGCATAGTGTGCACGCTCTTCTCCTTTGGTAACCAAAGCCAGATAATAAGCAGCCGTAGCAGCATACAAGGAGGCTTCCTTGTCCTCGCAGTTGGCATCCAGCGTAGAAGAGAAATAATCGGCTTTGGATATCAGTTCCTTCTCCAGATAGTCTACCGTACGCTTGGCGCTTGCCAGATAACGCTTGTCCTTGAAATACTTGGACGCCATCACCAAAGGCAATGTTGCCGAAGGCGTGCTACCACCGCTGGCATCCACGATAGAGAAATCATCCTTGAACTTGCGCGGGAAGCTGCCATCCTCGTTCTGCAACTTGAGGAAGCTGTCCAGCATGCCCTTGATGCGTTTCTCCCATTCGGGGTGTTTACGCTTCTGCTGTTTCTCGTAGTTCAGATAGTTCAGAATGGCATATACGCCTTCGGACTGACGTCGAATGCTATGTCTGGTTTCCTTGAAGTCGCGGTTGTAGTGTACCACTTCGTTGAAGAAACCGGCAGGCGAAAAACCGTTCTGGAGATAAGTGTCAAAGATATGGTTAGCATTGTCCACCAGGTCTTGACGGTTCTGCTGTTTGCCATACTCCAAAGCATTGAAAGCGTTCAGCAACGTACGTCCCACAAAGCCCACTTCGGCAACATCGGTATTGGCACAAGTAGCAGTCTCCAACTCTACACCGGAGTAATAATGAGTGGGGGTATTGCCAACATAGCTTTCCACGAAGAAGTTGCTCATCACCTCCTTCATGCGGTCTACCGTGTAAGGTGTGTCAACCGGTTTCGGACGGTTAGTGTCATAACAATACTCCCAGGTGCGCTGTACGCATTCCGAAAAATCGGCAGCATTCCTTTCGGACACCTCCCAAGTCATGGAGATGCTGTCACCCTTACGAAGCAACTGGAAAGCCTCAACGGCAGGAGCCAGCGTCAATTTGCGGATATATGTCTTCGGTGTTTCCTTATAGGGGAAACCGTATGCCAAGACAGTCATACCATCCACATTGCAGAAACCGGTATATCCGATGGAAGTCTCGCCGGACAAGATTACCTCTCCTTCCTTATGAGTGGTCAAAGCTTCCTTGTCGAACTTGTCAATACGGATAACCGACATGGACGTACCGCTTGCTGGATTGAAAGCTGCCGTCAGCGGAGTGCTCAAACGGTCCTCACGCACCAGCCAACTGTCCGATGTGTGGAAAGAAGGAGCTTCCTTCGGCGAACGCAGGTTGCGGCGATACCAGAAGCCCGGCATGTAGAACTGGCAGTCCGAATGCTTGTAACCGGTCTTTATCTGTTCCCCGTAGTTGAAATACACATTTTCCAGCGCCTTGAGTGTGACGGTAATGCGCTGTTTGCCATCCTTGTCCACCACCTGGCGGATGATGTCCAACGGCAACGTTTCCGAAGCCCGGCAGCTGTACATACCATCCTGCATCTTCTGCAAGGCCAGCGGATATTGCTTGGCATCATTCCCCGGCACTTTCAAGGAAATAGAAGCAGAGATGTCTTCCGGAGCAGCATTTGCCGCTCCGGCACCCGTAATGCCCGTAAAGAGCATTATCCCCAAAAACAATCTTTTTAGTCTCATAGTTACATCTGTTTTATTGTTGTTATATAATTAGCTTCTTATTTTTCCGACGCATTGCTCACCACCTGCGGACGAATAATGTCACCGCCGATAGAGACAACTCCCCGGTCCGAAATGGCAAAATCCTTGATATACGAAGTGCGCGGCTGTACTTTCGTGGAACTCCAATGTGCATGGAAGATGTATTTCCAGCTACCGTCCTTGCAAAGAAAAGGTACTCCGTGACCGGTACCCATCAATTCGTCTACACGTTGCAGAATGGGGTTTCCCACGTATTTCGTCCAAGGTCCCATCGGGCTGTCCGAGGTGGCGTAACCCACTCCGTAGTTCTTGCTTTCAAAGTGATTTGCCGAGTAAATCAGATAATAGATGCCGTTCTTCTTCAGAACAGAGGGACCTTCTGCCACCTTGGCGGGCTTGTCCTGCGAGAGCTCCCACGGCTCTTCCGCCTTGATGCACTCCGTCAGCGTTTCCTGCTTGATGCCAGTCAAATCATCGTTCATCTCTGCCACCCAAATGACGTTGCCATCTGTAAAGCGCACGAAATAAAGGTAAGGCGTGCCGTCATCATCAATGAACAGAGAGGTATCGATGCTCTTCTCACCCCATATCGGCTGCTTCACCTCCTGACGGAACGGCCCTTGGGGCGCATCTGCCGTTGCCACGCAGATATGTTCCTCGGTGGAATAAAACAAGTAGAATTTATTTTTAGACTTGATATAGTACACCTCCGGTGCCCAAAATCCCCACGTACCGTAGGAATTGGCAGCCGACAGTGCCTGCCCCTCACGCGTCCAGTTTTTCAAGTCGTCGGAAGAGAAGCAGGCAAAGCCCTCTCCTTCCACCGTACCGCCGGTGCCGTAGGCATAATACTTGCCTTCGTAAAGCATTACGTAAGGGTCGGCAATGGGCAGATGGTCGGACTCTACAACCAGCTTTTCCTTGCACCCTGCAAAACAAAGACAAAGCAATAGCAGCAATATATAATTCTTCTTCATGTTTATATCTTATAAAGTATCCTATTTAGAAACTGCTTTGATTTTCTAAATTATTATCTTGTATTAAATGATAATTATAAAGATTTCGTTTAAAATGATAACGATGTCTTGGTAATGGCAACGGGTCCTGCAAACGCAATTCCCAAGCCAACAATTTTGTCAGCAACTCGCTCTGCTTATCTATCAACTTGGGATTTCCAAATAAATTATTAATTTCATACGGATCTTTCTTCAAATTGTACAGTTCCCCTTTTCCATAACTATTCATAATCAGTTTCCAGTCACCCATACGTACCATTCGAGAGGTTCCACTTTGAGTCCATGTATTCAGTTCGTCAAAATGAGCCACCTTATTGGGTCCCAGCGCACCTTCCTGCTCAAAAGTCAAGCTATCGTCCAAAGGAACATCTTCTCCGCCAAAACCTAACTGTACAACAACGCTTGAAAACTCTTCTTTCGGATATTCTTTACCCGTCAACATAGGCCACAAACTCCGTCCCTGAACACCTACCGGTATTGAATCACCTATCGCAGTACAAAAAGTAGGGAAAAGATCGGCCAACGAAACATGCGCATCTATAGCTTTAGGCTGCTTCTTTATCTGATAGCCTGCCCAAACCATCGGTATTCTGGTTAGAGACTCAGACAAGCCTACTCCCTTACGAATTAGTCCGTATTCACCACAATAATCTCCATGATCGGACAGAACAACGATGATAGTTTTCTCGAATAGTCCCTTTTCCTTCAGATCCTCAACCAAGCGTTTGATCTGATCATCAATGAGACGAATCATCCCCATATAATTTCCACGTAACCGAGGCAGGTCTCTTTCAAGATTAGGACAAGAAGCGTCTTCCAGTTCCGCCAGAATCTGATACTTTTCTCCCTTCTTCAATACATCCTTCCGTGAAGTCTTCACAGCCGGAATCTTATCCGGTGCAAACATTGAATAATAAGGTTCACAAACCTGATACGGATTATGCGGTTCAGGGAATGAAATCCATACAAAGAACGGATTGTCCTTCTGGCTATCTATCCATTCTATAGCCTCATCCACAATTCTCGTAGGTTGCTGATCTTTCAAAGGTATAGGCGAAGGTTCCAGATACTGCCCGACTGCCTCTTTAAAGAATTTGGAAATAGCACGCTCTCCTTCCGTCACCGGCTTATTCTTCCCCCAGTGAGAATATTCAGACCAAAAATCCATATCCTTTGAGTTCAGATAAGCATGATTCTTACCTACTAAAGCAGTTTTATAATGATTCTCCTTCAGAACGGTTACCAAGTCTTTCGCATAATTAATGTCACGCACATTGTGATTGGTACGTACATGAGTTGCAGTTGGAAAACGGCCGGTAAACATGGAACAACGTGCAGGAGTACTGGCCGGCATAACCGTATACGCTTTATCGAACCAAGCGTTCTGATGTGCCAATTCATCGACAAATGGAGTAATATCCATAGGAAAACCTTCACGTCCACACAAATCGGCACGTTGCTGGTCCGTCATTATCACTACGATATTAGGTTTATCTGTCTGCGCAAACAAAGACAAACCTATTCCCTGGAGAACGATTCCTGAGAAAAGATGTTTTATAAACTTCATAACTATCTGATTTTAATTAATAACCATATAAAAAACGACACATACTCCATAACCCCTATAAAGAGATTATGAAGTATGCAGAGACTCAATCACATCAATCCCAACCCGGATTCTGCACCATATTAGGATTCATTTGCATTTCTCTCGCCGGTATCGGAAGACTCCAGTAATGATCTCCTCCCCAGGCATAATTATTAGTTCTGGTTCCCCATATCTGAGTCATACCATTCATCTTGCCTTCTTTGTCCTTATAGAACTTCAGATCTTTCCAGGTTCTCCAGCGAATCTCATCGAAATAAATCACGTCTTCACCTATTAATTCCCAATGGCGTTCGTTCATGATACGCTGGTGCATATCTGTTTTTCCTGTAACCTGAGTAAATTCGTTGGTTCCCAGTAATTGGGCACCTGCCCTTTCGCGCACCTCATTCACTTTGCTTATGGCTCCGGGAAGATCATTCAACTCATTCAATGCCTCCGCCCAATTCAACAGAACATCCGCATAACGGATAAACGGCAAATCCAATTCAGAATATATATTCGGCAACTCTAATCCTTCACCCACAAACTTACGATTTAAGTAATAGAACTTCAAACTTGTATCTGTTTTCAAATCCCCATATGTGGTATAAGAACGGAAAGGATAACGCATCACATACTCTTTAGGAGTTCCTTCAACCCCACCAAGAAAAGAGGCATAAGGGGTTATAACGGACATTGCCATTCTCGGATCACGGTTTTCATAGGCTTTTTTAATCCTCTCCTCGTTACCGGAAGCATCATATTTGGACATATCAGCCCCCGCAGCTACTGCGTTCTTTCTTTCAGTCTCCGTGATATTATTCCGCAGGAAATACACCATACGCTTATCAATGCCCATATCATTATATCCGGGGATAATGTCATCCCAATTGAACTTACTACCGTCTCTATTTTCGTAAGACTCGGCAAACTGCGGGTTTATAATATAATTATTCCATCCCAATCCATTGCCTGAAGGGTCAGGCGGCAAGCATCTGTTACCGAAACCTCTGTTCTTCTTTTGCGTATAATCTGGATGATCCAGACATTGCAAAGAGAATATCATTTCATCGCAACGCTCATTTTCCACCTTAAACAGTTTCTTGTATGACTCCTCACCCGCACCTTTATAAAGCGTGTATCCACAATCCTTTACTGCCTGAAAATCATCAGCCGCCTTTTTCCATTCTTTCATCCACAGATATACCTTGCCTCTTAAAGCATAGGCTGCACCTTTTGTAATATGCCCGTAATTGGCATCATCCGAACTGTATTTATCCGGCAAATCCGGATTATTGATACAGGAAGTCAGATCATCCACTATATATCCCCAGACTTCATCCTGAGTGGAACGTGCCAGTTTTGCCTCATCAATATCCTTAATCGGATTTTTATAGTAAGGAACTCCATTATACAAGATATTCAGCCTGTAATACCACCAGCAACGCAGAAACATACATTCTGAAATATAGCGGCTTCTTTTAGTCTCATCAAATCCCTCGACCGTAGGCAGATTGCCAATCACATCATTTGCCTTGATAATTCCCTTATAGAATCTTTGCCAGGGAGCAGAACTCCCCTTAACAGAGCTCGGAGAATTTGTCGCAAATAAGAAATTGAAAGTAGGAGCTATACCTATACCATAATCCATAGTACTGGACCATATATCAAACCATCCATTGGCAACATCGCTATAATCCACATACAGTTGATTATACACACCCGCTATCGTCTGTTCCGCCAAGGTAGGAGTCGACCATACATTCCCTTCCGCCGGCTTTCCATTGGGTGACAAATCCATATCTACGCAACCTGCGGTTGACATTCCCACAAGGACCACTGCGGCCATCGTTTTCATCAGATTTCTTCCTTTGTTTATATTTATCTTGTTCATACCATTTAATTTTAGAAAGTAACATTTACACCAAAAGCATATTGTCTCATAGGAGCATAGCCCACTCCACTCATCATTTCAGGATCAATACCTTTGAACTTAGTAATCGTCAACAGATTCTCTCCCGAAACATAAACACGCACATTTTGCATACACACCTTCTGTACCCAATCTTTGGGGAGCGTGTAGCCGACTGTCAGATTCTTCAGTTTCAGATAATTGCCATTATGTAGAATATGCTGGCCGGAAACACTTACCTGAGCTGCTTTATCCATGGTGAGACGGGGATTTGCCGAAGTAAGATTTGTCCGCGGGTCATTCGGATTCTCAGGATCGTAAAAGTAATGGTCATAAGCTACATCTTTACCTATTCCATACCCAAACCAGGTTATACTACTATTCTCACCAGACTGATACCAGTTGATTTTGAATCCGGCAGCACCAGCCCAATTCATAGAGAAGTCAATGCCTTTCCATGACAGGTTTGTCTGGAAGCCGAAGTAATACTTCGGTGTTTTAGAATAACCCTGGAAATCCTTGTCATCGTCGTCACCATAAATGCCATCTCCATCCAAGTCTGCATAAATGATATCACCATACCAGATATTACTCTTGCCGATTCCCTGTTTCGGATAGAACTTATATCCGGCATTCGTCATGGCCTGCAACCATTTCATATCATCTTCCGTACGGATCATTCCGTCAGAAGGCCCTCCTTTCGGATTTACCGTACCGTCGGCATTAAAATAGTTTCTATTGCCTTTATATACGTTCAGCACATAAAATTCATTGATCATGTGCCCTTCCAAAACACGCTGCAAGTCTCCTGTTGAAACCTCACCCAAATTGGTATAATAAGTGGAACTACCATCCGCATTCTGCTGCCATCCGCGGACAAGTTCTCCTTTGTATTTGGTTACTTCATTCTTGTTGTAAGAGAAGTTTCCGGATATGCCGTACGAGACAGAACCGATCCGATCATTCCAACCTAAGGTTATTTCAAGTCCCTTATTAGTAACCTCTGCAATATTCTGTCGGGGAGAACTGAACCCAGACAAAGTAGGTGACAAAGTGGGATTATACAAGATACCGTCCGTCAACTTATTATAAACCTCCACTGTTCCACTCAAACGGTTTTTCAGCATAGAGAAGTCGATACCCAGGTTGGTAACCGTAGTTGTCTCCCATTCCAAGTTATAGTTGGAAAAACTTCCCATGCCCAGTCCAGGAACCTCCTTGTTGCCAAAAGCATAATGGGGAGCCGTAGCATAAACAGCCTGCCATTCATAGTTACCGATTGAGTTATTTCCGAGTCGTCCCCAGGAAACACGTAGTTTCAGGTTGTCAAGCCAATTCAGCTTCTTCATGAATTTCTCTTCCGACAAACGCCACCCTGCCGAAAAGGATGGGAATATACCCCAGCGGTTCTCCGGAGAAAAACGGGAGGAACCGTCATAACGGACATTCGCCTCAAATAAGTAACGGGAATCATACGTATAAGTAACACGACCAAAGATAGAACGGGATGAAAACTCTGTAGTGCTTCCATCAATATAATCAGGCTCCGTCAATGCGTCAAAGTCTGTAAGGCTGGTATCAAGCATTCCTTTCTTACTAATGTCGGTAGTACGTGCCCATTTGCGGAATTCCTCATAGCCCACTAAGGCTGCCACATCGTGTTTACCTTTGAAAATCTGTCCCCAGTTTAAGGTGGTAGTATTTTTCCAGCTCTGATTTCCATCAATATAATATTTCACAGGGTACTCCGCAAGCAATTCGGAAGTAGGAGGAACATTCATAGTTTCTCCACGTTGGAATGAAAATCTTTCCTGATAATCGGAATAATGCCACAGATTCTCTTGCCGATAATGATCGTAGTAGAAGTTAGAAGTCAAATGGAAGTTCTTAAGGAAATCAATCTTAATATAAGGATTCACAAAGAATTTCGTTGTTTTATAAGAGCCTCCCGCACTATTCAGATAATAAACCGGATTGTTGACTACCGGATCTTCTTCGAGGGCTTCGGGAGCTCCATATTTCCCATCGTAATACGGATAGGTTCCCGGTGTACTTTTCTGCATTTGCAAACCATTCAAATCATCAACATTATTTCTTTCCTGATCTACATGATAACCCCATGCATTCAGCCCCACAGCCAAGAAACTGGCAACCTGTGATTCCAGATTACTGCGCATATAATATTTCTTCATTCCTGAATTCACCACCAAACCGGGGTTATCCACATACGTAGCATTCAGGCTATACCGGGTTCTCTTTTCCGCACCGGTAAGCGTAATAGAATGTTCCTGCATCAATTTCGGATTATACACCTCATCATACCAGTCCGTATTCGGATAGGCCACATAATTCGGATAGCCCGATTCGGATATTCCATTCGGATTACTGGCCGCTGCACGCCACGTATCAATGGTAGTTTGGCTAAACACCTGTGCCTGCCCTGCATTGTCCGAAGCCTCATTGATAAATTCCATGTAGTCGGCATAGTTTGAAACCATACGGATCAGATTAGCCGGTGTATTATAGGAGAATTTTCCTGAATAGGTCACGTTGATTTTCCCGTCCGTACCTTTCTTGGTAGTCAATAGAATAACACCATTAGCACCACGGTTACCATAAATAGCACACGAAGCGGCATCTTTCAGGATGGAGATAGAAGCGATATCATTAGGATTGACATTATTCAGCGACATTTCCATTCCATCAACCAGCACCAATGGTGCAGAATCATTTAAAGTACCTGTACCGCGAATACGCAGAGTAGATGATTCCGAGTTGGGCTTACTGGATGTCTGCATCACATTCAATCCGGCCACCATACCCGATAAAGTAGAAGCAAGCGTAGTTACGGGACGCGACAAGGTCTTATCATCAAAATTAACCGTAGCAACAGAGCCCGTCAGATTCACTTTTTTCTGAGAGCCATAGCCCACCACTACCACTTCATCCAACAATTCGTTATCGGACATCATCCGTATATCCAAGACACTCTGATTGCCAACCACTATCGACTGGCTTTTATAGCCGATATACGATATCTCCAAGACATCTCCTGTAGCCACAGACAATGAAAACTTCCCATCAACATCGGTCACCGTACCCATAGAGGCTCCTTTAACCAGAATGCTGACACCAATAAGAGCCTCTCCGGTATCTCCGTCGATTATACGTCCTGTAATGTTCCGTTCATTTTTTGTTTGATCCACCGAAAGGATAGATACGTGCACCGTTTCATTTGCCAAAGAAGACGATCCCACCGCGTTCGCAGAAAGACTCCCCATATATATAAGTGAACACACGAGGAATTTTGTATTTACCTGCATAAGATTTAAAGTTTTAATTAAACACTGTTTTTTCTTCATAAATCCAATTCCATTCGACAAATTCTCGAGACATTACCAAATGAAATTTTTCACTTCAAAAATAATCCATAAATACAACTATAAATGCAACAAAACAATCATTTCATAAAACAATTGGAGCGGATATATACATCAAAGCATTGTTGATACAAAAATTCTAATACTTGATTATATAGTTTCATCATTTCACGAAGTCTTTGGGTAAAATACCAAATTGTTTTTGGAAGCACTTGGTAAAATAGGAAGGAGTATTGAAGCCGGTCATGTAGCAAACCTCATTGATTTTGCACTCCCCTTCCTTTAAAAGCTGCGCCGCTTTCTTCAACCGCTCCAGACGGATGTAGTCATTGGGAGTCATATCCAATATGCCCTTTATCTTCCGGTTCAGGCTCGACCGGCTCATGTTCAGCAGGCTTGCCATATCATCCAGGCAGAAATCCGGATTCTGCATATTGGCAACCACCACTTCCTTCAATGTTTTAAGGAAAGATTCATCTGCCTTTGTCATTGCCATACTGCCCGTCTGCACAAAGGGAGAATTGACAAAAGAAGCCCGTAGCTTCTCACGGTTGTTCAGCAGATTGGCCACACAAACTTTCAGATATTCCACGGAGAAAGGTTTCTCTATATATACGTCAGCCCCCAGCTTCATTCCCTCTATTTTGGCTTGAAGAGTCGTCTTCGCCGTAAGCAGGATAATCGGTATATGGCTATAGTCAAGCTCGGACTTCAGATGCTCGCACAGCTCCAATCCATCCATCTCGGGCATCATAATGTCTGAAATGACAAGATTTACAGTATGTTCCTTCAACACCTTCAAAGCTTCCACCCCATTCACGGCAGTCAGCACACGATATTCCGAAGAGAGCTGTTTCACAACAAATGCCTGCATTTCCAGACTGTCTTCCACCACCAAAAGAGTATACCGGTGCTGTTCCAAGGCAGTACCTGCACCACTTTCCTCAGAGGATTCCCCGCCCGTTACCGGTTCTTTATGCTCCATAGCCACCGTCTGCTCGTGCTTCAGCGGAAGTGACAGCAGGAAACAGTTGTTCTCCATCGAATCTTCCATGCACAACGTACCCTCATGGAGTTCGGCCAATGAACGGGCAAGTGCAAGCCCGATACCGGTGCCGGGCACAGAGCGCAAGGTACCGGTTTTATACTGGATGAACGGCTTGAAAATCTCCTCGCGCATCTCTACCGGAATGACAAGGCCGTCATTGCATACAGAAAGCAGCAGTCTTTCACCTTCCGAATATAGCCTGATGCGTATATAGGTCTCCGAATACTTTATCGCATTGGTCAGCAGATTGCTGATAATCTTGGTAAGCCCTTCCCTATCAACCGAAGCATACAAGCTTTCGGGAGTCTCTATACTCAATGCCAGCCCCCTTTCACGTGCCAAAGGCTTGAAACGCTTATACGTCTTTTGTAAGAGCTCAGACACGTCACATTCCACAAAATTCAATTGGAAGCCTTGCGTCTCCGTCTTCCGGAAGTCCAGCAACTGGTTCACCAAATCGAGCAGCCGGTTAGTGTTCAGTTCCATGGTCTCCAAATCATCCCTGATGTCATCCGAAACAGAACGGGAAGCCAATACATTCTCGAGCGGACTCTTTATCAGTGTAAGCGGTGTACGTATCTCATGCGCCACATTCGTGAAGAAGTCTATCTTCGCAGTATACAACTCCCGCTCCTTTTCCCGCTCAAACTTGTCCATAGCCTGCTGATGCTTCTGCCGGGTCCGTTTTCTGAAATAGATAATTACAGCAGCCAGTGAACATAACGCCAATACCGTATAAACAGCATACGCCCAAGTGGAGAGATAGAAAGGAGGACGGATATGGATGTCGAGCACACGTTCCGTCGCGTTCCACTTGCCATCGCTGTTGGAACCTTTTATACGCAATGTATAGCTTCCATAAGGAAGGTTTGAATAGTTGATGATGGAATTCCGTCCTACCGTATACCAGTCACGGTCAAAGCCTTCCAGCTTACATTCAAGACCATTCATTTCGGGTGCCTGGTAACTCAAGGCTGCAACCTGAAAAGAGAAAGAATTCTGGTCGGCATCCAGCTCTATCTCATCCGCATAGGTGATGCTCTTCTCCAAAGGAGAATCCGGACTATCCACCGAAAGCCGTTTGTTGAACAGATAAAAATCTGTAATCACTACGGGAGGGAGAAAAGTGTTCTCCACAAAAGTTTCCGGGTCAAAGGCTATGAATCCGTTGATACTTCCCAAATAGATGCGTCCCTTCTTGTCAATGTAACCGGACTGGAAATTAAATTGGTTGCTCAGCAGCCCGTTTGCCGTGGTATAGACATGTTTGCTCTCCGTATCGGGATTGAAGCAGACCAGACCATAATTGGAAGTAATCCATAAGTTACCCCGCTTATCCTCGACCATCTTGTAGATGGTATTACTCGGAAATCCTTTCGACATGTCATAACGGGTAAAATTGTCCGTTTCCGGATTGTAGCGGCAAAAGCCCTCACCCAGCGTCATGAACCACAGACGCTTCCTGCTGTCTTCGTAGATACTGATTACCTTATTGTAGGGAAGAGAGGTCGAATCATTCTCATTAGACAGATAATTCCTCCACTGCTGGCTTCTTACATTGTAGCAGAACACTCCATTGGAGAAAGTAGCAAACCACAGATTTCCGTTGAAGTCCTCCAGAATGTTATAAGTAAACATATTCTTCAGCTGAGGAATCCGGGTAAAGTCATCTGTGGAGCGATTGTACTTCAACAGACCGGACGTGGTGCCTATCCACACGTCTCCCGTAGTGGTCCTGCAAATGGTAAAGGCGTCATTGGCGACCATGGAATTCTCACTCTCACCCTTGGCATAATGTTTCACCTGCCTGGTCCGAAGATTCACCCGATTCAGACCACCGGAAAACGTACCTACCCACAAATCATCCCCATCCAGACAAAGGCCATGAACATTCTGATAAATGGCCGAATGCTCAAAAGGCTCTATCTTTCCGTTTTCCGGATTGTAATTGAACAAGCCTTTGTCTTCGGTACCTATCCACAAGGTGCCATCATTACTTTCACAGATTTCCCGTACACGACGGCCGAAATGCCTGAGATTGTCTCTCGGATAGAACTTCTCGAAGTAAGTCCACTGATAAGGACAATAGTTCACTCCACCGAAATAAGACCCTATCCACATGCCGTTCTCCTTGTCGCAGCAGAGCGAATAAATGGCATTGTCCGACAATGCATACGAATCATCCTGGTCGGGAACGGTCAAATGGGTAATCTTGTCATTCGTCAGATTGTAAATATACAAGCCGGACTCTGCGCCCACCCACAGCTCGTTGTCAGATTTGAACTGCAAAGCCCTCACATAGGTGTTCAGCAGCTTCCGCGTCTTGCCGGTAGTCTGGTTTATCTCTGTCAACCCGTTCAGCGAAGCGATATACACACAATTATGGGGTCCGCTGACCTGCCAGTTGATAATATCATTCTTGAAAATCTCATTTCCTTCCGCGTCCTTGAAAGGCTGCAGAGGAGTTTCAAAGTCAGCTTTCGTATAGTAAAGATTATCCGCATACAAGGCCAGCCAACACGTATTCCCATTCAGCCAAAAGCGGGTTACATTGGGCAGTCCCGAATCGTGCAGATGGTTCAGCAGCCTCCCTTCATCCGGTTTATAGCAGAACAACCCCTGGTTTTCTACCGATATCCAGATATTATCGTCCTCGTCACTTCCAATCATGGTGACGAAATCCCTGATGATACTGCCGTTATCACTGGCCTCATCGAAAGCGGTAAAGGAATCCAGTACCGGGTCGTAAATAAAGACTCCCCCATCGGTACCAATCCAGATATTTCCCCGGCGGTCCTCGTAGAGCGCAGTTATGAAGTTCTTTCCTAAACCGGAGTTCTCTTTCTTGTAAATACGGAAAGACAATCCGTCATAACGGTTCAGACCGTCCTTGGTTCCGAACCACATAAAGCCTTTCCTATCCTGCAAAATCTGATACACGGTGTTCTGCGAAAGACCGTTCCGGATATCCATCGTTCTGAAATAGTAATGAACAGCATCCTGCGCACAGACCGGCAATACCGCCCATAGGCACAGACTAAGGAAAAGCTTTATAATCAATCGTTTCATAACAACATTTTTAATGTACAATTTACCATTTACAAAGTACAATTTAACTATGCAGATGACAGCGCAGCCAAATTGTACTTTGTAAATGGTAAATTGTAAATGCCCCTATTTCTTAAGTGAATTGCAGATACGTGTATTTATCTCTTTCACGCGTTTCTCATCCAGCTTTATCACCTTGCGGTCGTAAGTCATCAGACCGTTCACTTCCACCTCCACATCCGTGGTCTGTGTATAGACGGCTGCCGAGAAACCTCTTTTTATCATCTGATACAGCATATCGGCATATTTCACGTACTCATCAGTCACTTCTTTGGAAGAGTTGAACTGAACATATCCCCAGTTGCGGTTCGGTTCCCAGATATGGTCTTTCAAGACAAGGCCGATGCCGCCATACTCACCCAAAACCGTGGCACGCTGTGCATCATACAGATACATCTCCGGTTGGGGATAGTTGTGGAGGTCGAGCATGTCACCGCAAGTATAATGGTTACCGCCGCTTGCCGGATTCACCAGACGGGTCGGGTCATACTGTTTCGTCCATTCGGCTATCTCTACCGTCTTGAACTGCCCCCAAGCTTCGTTGAACGGTACCCATGTACCGATACACGGATAAGAGTAGAGACAATCCATTATTTCCTTCCATTCCTTGTGATAATAGGCTTCGGATTCGGCAGAGCGTTTCAGTTCTGTTCCGTCGAAATAGCGGCGGTTCTGCCATTCCGGATTACGGTCACCGCTCGGCATATCCTGCCATACGATGATACCCAAACGGTCACAATGTGTGTACCAACGTGCCGGTTCCACCTTGATATGCTTACGAATCATATTGAAACCGAAATCTTTCGTCTTCTGTACATCGTACAGCAAAGCCTCGTCTGTGGGAGCTGTATACAGTCCGTCGGGCCACCAACCCTGGTCCAGCGGTCCAAACTGGAACAAAGCCTCGTTATTCAGTTCCAGGCGTACGATGCCATCCGCGTCACGACGGGTGGAGTACTTACGCATGGCAGCATAGCTGTCCACCTTATCCACTACCTTGCCTCCGCTTTTCAGCATCACTTTCAGCGTATAGAGGAAGGGGGAATCCGGACTCCACAACTTGGCATTCCGGGGCATGGACACCTCCACCGGCTCTGCATTGATACTTTTGCCGGTGGCTACCAGTTGATTACCGTCATACACATTCACTTCCACAAAGTCGGAAGGGCATGCACTATTCAATTCAGCCCTCACTGTCAACAGATTACGGTCAATATCGGGAGTGATACGGAGGTTCTTGATATGTTTTCCGGCAACCGGCTCCATCCATACCGTCTGCCAGATACCGCTTACGGGAGTGTACCAGATACCTTCCGGATTGCTGACCTGCTTTCCACGGGGTTGAGGTCCTTTATCCGTTGGGTCCCAAACTTTTACGACCAACTGATTATTGCCTTTGCCAGAAAGGGCGGCAGTAATATCGAAGGAGAACGGAGTAAATCCCCCCGTATGGCTGCCTACTTTCACATCATTCACCCATACATCCGTTTTCCAGTCGACAGCACCAAAGTGCAACAGCACTTGTTTTCCCTTCCAGGCGGAAGGAATATCAAAACTGCGCTGGTAGACCAGTTCCTGGTTTTCATTGATTCTTTTTCCAACTCCGGACAAGGAGGATTCGATGGCAAAAGGAACAAGTATCTGCCCTTCGAACTCTGCCGGAAGATGCTCACCTTTATTTATAACGGCATAATTCCACAGTCCGTTCAAGTTCTTCCAGTCACTCCGTTCCATGATGGGACGAGGATATTCGGGCAACACATTTGCGGGATTGATCTGGGATGCCCAGTCCGTTTTGATTTTATCACCTGCCGGCTTCCATTGCGCCGAGCTTCCGATTGCAAACAACGTCAAGAATGACGATATGAGGAAAAATCTTCTCATAGTATTATAACTTTTTATTGGTTTCTACGAAAGCAAAGATAAGCCGATTCAGAAAAAAAGAATAGAAATTTCGAACCAATAAATAGTATTTTTGTGGAATATCAAGGTATTACCGTCTCATTTTATCAAAGAAATTCATCAAAGGCACCTTTTTCCGCTTTTCTTGCCACGCCTATGACAAGGTTTTGCCTTCCCATTGGCAAGACTTTGCCACCGCGTTGGCAAAACTTTGCCATAGGCGTGGCAAAAGTTTGCCAAGGCAGTGACAACTTGTTGGCAAAATACCTCCCTGATATACAAGGAGTAGCAAACAATAGACAGCAGGGAACGACTAATATCCCGGATTCTGCTGGTTCTCCAATGCCGGATTGGCATTTATCTCATCCTGCGAAATAGGAAGCACAATCTTCTCGAAAGTACGGTCGATTGTTTTTCCACGGTGACTCACCGGAATATCTTGAAAATCGTCGTTGAATTCGATGGTTCTGCCCATACGCATCATGTCGAAGAAGCGTTGTCCTTCACCAAAAAGCTCCTTGCTGCGCTCGTCCAGAATCATATCATCGGTAATGGTAGCGGCAGTGGCCGGTGCCAGTCCGGGAGAACGCCTGCGGATTTCATTCAGGTAACCGGTGGCGGCATCTGCGCCTGCTTCCTGCTTCGTGGAGTGCAAGGCTGCTTCGGCGGCAATCAGATATATCTCGGAAAGACGGATTATCTTGATATTGACGGCTGTATTGGTTGCCTTGCCGTCACCTGCCAGAGTGGTACTGCCCATATACTTGTAGCAGGCTCCCTTGCGTTCAATCTCATTGTCCACCCAGTATTCATCGTTGTCCATGATTCCCCAACGCACATCCGTCTCGTCTTCACCCAGACGGTTCAAGAAATAATCGCTGGCAAGATACCAGCCCATGGCATTCTTCAACTGTCCGTAGCGCATCAGGTAAAAGCCCAAAGAAGAAGTTCCCAGGTCTGATTCCTCAGTAGTGATGCCCAGCTCAAAGATGGACTCGGAACCAAACTGCTTGCTCCAGGAAGCCGTCCAATCGGCAGGCTCATACAGTTTGTACACACCGCTTTCTATAATCTCCCGGGCAGCGTTCAAAGCACCGTCATAATCTTCCATATAGAGTTTCACACGCGCTTGCAGGGCTATGTTGGTGTAATAGTCCGCATATCCGCTCTGCTTTGTCTTCTTCTTGGCAAGCAGGGCCGCCCCGTCCGACAAGTCCTGCAGAATCTGGCGATAGTTCTCCTCCACAGTAGCACGGGTGGGCTGGGCGTTCACCGTAAGCGGCTCGGTTACATTGGGAACTCCATAAGAGGTCTTGTTGTAATTGTAAGGAAGCCCGTAGAGACGGACCAAATCGAAATAGAACAGCGCCCTCAGAGTCAACGCCTGCCCTTTGGCTTCGGAAAAGTCTTCCATACTGCCCGATTCTTCCAGCTTCTCAATGTTGCTCAACAAGGTGTTGACCTGCAGAATGCAGTAATATCCACGGCTCCAGAAACCGGAATAAGTATTGCTGTTGGAAGTGTGGTTGAACGTATAGAATGCATCCAGTCCGCGTCCGGCAGCAAAAATCGTGAGGTCACCGCCCTTGGCATCACCGTACATAAAAAGGTTTCTGCCGTAATAGGACGATGAGGTCATCGCACTCATCACACCGTTGATAACCACCTGCGCATCGGCTACCGTACCGACAGCACCTTCTGCATTTCCGGAGTTGGTGGGCTGCATATCCAGAAAATCGTCACACGAAGTGAATGTAAAGGCACCAAGTATCACAAGTGCCAATAAATGATATATCTTTTTCATTGTTAGTTCCTCCAGTTCATTAAAATTTCAATTCAACGCCAACGACAAACGTTTTTCCGATAGGGGTTTCCCAACCACGTGTGCCGTATTCGCTCACTTCGGGGTCTGCCTCCTTGTATTTGGCTATTGTCCAAAGGTTGCTGGCAGTGAAGAAAAGGCGGGCATTCTCGATGAAAGCCTTGCGGGTCATGGCTTTGGGCAGCGTATAGGCCAATGAGAGATTCTTCAAGCGCAGATAACTGGCATTGAACAAGTGGCGGCTGCTGTATTGTTGCGGGTCATCGAGGTCTACACCTTCGATACGGGGCTCTGTACCGTTCGTATGGTCTGGCGTCCAAAGGTTGTTGTAGTAGCTTTTAGCACGGATACGCTCCCAATAATAACCGTCGTCGGCCACATCCATGTAGGCTCCATCGTACAAGTCTCCTCCTATCTTATAGGTAAAGCCCAACGAAAGGGCTATGCCTTTGTAGGAGACCGAGGTATTGATGCCCCCATACACTTTGGGAACGGCATTGCCGATGATGGTGTAGTTGGCATTGTTATAGTCATAAGTAGCTCCGCGCCCGTTATACTCAAAATCTCCGGCCTTGCCATTCTTGGGGTCATTTACATAGTAGACGTTCTTGCCGTTGGTCTTGTCCACACCTGCCCATTCGTATCCATAGAAAGCCAGCGTGGACTGACCTTCCCGGTATACATATTGCGCACGGCTGTCGCTACTGGTGGGGTCGTACCAGATAATGTCCGCACCGCCATACAACTCTTTCACCTCAGAACGGAGGAAGGTTGCGTTGGCACCGGCACTCCATAACCATCCTTTACTATCAATGATGTCACCACTCAACTCCACCTCTACCCCATGGTTGTTGATGCATCCTACGTTCCGCAACGTAGAGGAAAATCCCGTAACCATCGAAATGGGAACATCCTGGAGCAGGTTCTTCGAATCACGGTTGAAGTATTCCACCGTACCGCGCAGACGCTGGCCGAAGAAGCCGAAGTCGATACCCACATTCGTGTTGTAGCTCGTCTCCCAAGACAGCTTGTCATTGGTGACGGTAGTGATTGTACCGCCCGGGTTACCCATGTACTTACTGGTATAGCTCATCAAGCTCATATAGCCGTAATTGTCCGAAGGCAGCGTACCGTTAATACCATAAGAGGCACGTATACGCAGGTTGCTCAGGAAAGAATATTTGCTCATAAAACCCTCGCGCATGATGTTCCACGCTCCTGCCACTGACCAGAAGTTTCCCCAACGTTCCTGCTTGCTGAGCCGGGAAGAACCGTCGCGGCGGTAAGAACCGGAAATGAAGTAGCGTTCATCGTAATTATAATCCAACTTGGAGAGCACGGACACCATCGAGTTTCCCCAGGAATATCCGGCAGAAGTCTGCGTTCCGGCAGTAGAAACTGTATGAATGGTGCTGACCGCAAGATTGCTTCCTGTGGCACGCACATAGTCTGTCTTGTTCTTCTCCGCTTCGAAACCCACCATGGTGCCAACTGTGTGTTTGTCGAAGGTGCCGGTATAATTGGCGGTAGTGGAGGTAACCATCTTCTCGTATGTAGTACGGTATTCGTTGACATTCCCATTGTCTGCCGAGCCTTTATAGTGATTGGCACTGTAATAGATATGGTCTTTTACAGTAGTATTGTCGTAAGAGTAGATAGAACGAAGGTCCAGGCCCGGCATCAGATGCAGGGTGAGCGTCTCCGCAGCCATGATTTTGGTACTGGTAGAACCGTTCTCCCACTCTTTGTCATAATAAAGCCCATTGTAGGCGTAGCTACCGTAACGTTCGGTCCAGAGCTCGCCGGTCTTGTAATCAGTGGGCCAGTAGAGTCCCCACAGCAAGTTACGGGTCTGCATGAAGTAATTGCTGCCCGTGTTGCGTGTATCATTATAACCGCTTTTCTTGGTACGCGCCAGGCTGGCATTGGTGGTCAGTTCAAGGAATTTCCCCACCTTCTGGGTGAGGTTCAGGCGACCGGAAACACGGTCGAAGCTGTTCATCTTCAAACGTCCTTCGTCCTGGGTATAGGAAAGGGAAGTGTAATAGTTGGTATTCTGCGTAGCACCGCTGACGGACATATCGTAGGTCTGGTAAATGGCGGTACGGAAATATGCCTTGTCCCAATCGTAGTATTTGCCTCCACGCCCGGAGTTGTCGTACTCAAGGATATTGACGTTCTCGTAAGCTCCCGTACCATTTGTGGTAAATTGGTAGCCATGTTTGTTGAAACGGCTGTTCAACTGGCCTATGGCATAGGCTGCCGCCTTTTCGTCCGTTTCGCCCTTACCGCTTGTACGGGCATCGTGAAATACGGTGTAGAGCATATTCACATTCTCCTGTACGCTGGCCGTTTCATAGTTGTCCGTTGCCCAGCAGGGCGTGAAGCCCACTTCGGCTTTCAGCGTCACCACCGGCTTGCCAATCTGTCCTTTTTTGGTAGTAATCAGAATGACGCCGTTTGCCGCACGCGACCCATAAAGCGAGCTGGCCGCCGCATCTTTCAATACAGAAATAGATTCGATGTCTTCCGGGTTCAACGTATTCATGATGTTGTTGGTAGAATAGAGCTCACCGCTCATCTGCCCCGTATTGCCCGAAGAGACCGGAACACCGTCCACTACATACAACGGTTCATTCCCGGCATTCATAGAACCTATGCCACGGATGCGGATGGCCGGTGCGGAACCCGCCTGGCCGGAATTATTCGTCAGTTGCAAGCCCGCCACTTTACCGTTCAACGCGTTTTCAAAGCTGGTCGTCGGAATGTCTTTCAGCGCATCCGCTTTCACTAAAGAAGCCGAACCTGCATAGCTGCTCTTTTTGGCCGTGCCGTAAGCCACCACCATCACTTCATCCAACAGTTCCGAATCCGATTTCAGCACCACCTTCATAGCAGGCTTTATGGCAGCTTCTACTTTCTGCATACCTACAAAAGAGACAATCACTGTCTTTGCCGTGCCCGGCACATTCAAGATTGTAAATTTACCTTCGATATCGGTCACGGCCCCCAGCGTTGTGCCCTTCACCAATACCGATGCCCCAATAATCGGCTCATTGTTGTCCTCGGCAAATACTGTTCCCGAGACCGTAGACGTCTGAGCCATCACTCCCGCCCCCATAACCAGGCAGACAATGATTAACAAGAAGAATTTCTTTCTCATGCTTCTCTTCCTTAAAATTAGTCAATCAAAACACTTTTTAATATCCAAACGCTGCAAAGGTATGTATCTTTTTCAAAAAGAAAAGCAATAGTATTCAAAAAGCTTCATTTTGATTGTATTTTAAGCCAAACACAAGCAATATGTCTATAACCTAAGCATTCCAAGCAATAAGTATGATGCTGGATACGGAAATATAAGCAATGCCAAAGAAGATATATCCGGATTTTAAGATATGACACGTCCCGGCATACAACTTTTTTCGTAACTTTGCACAGTTTTAAAATACACTGAACGAATGGAGTTTAAGTATGACGTTATTGTAATCGGCGCCGGACACGCAGGATGCGAAGCCGCTGCCGCTGCTGCAAACCTGGGTTCGAAGACTTGTCTTATCACAATGGATATGAACAAAATCGGACAGATGAGTTGTAACCCGGCAGTGGGAGGCATCGCCAAAGGACAGATAGTACGCGAAATAGACGCCTTGGGAGGATATATGGGATTGGTGACAGACCAGACAGCCATACAGTTCCGTATACTGAACCGTTCCAAAGGTCCCGCTATGTGGAGTCCGCGCGCGCAGTGCGACCGCAACAAATTCATCTGGGCATGGAGAGAGATACTGGAAAATATCCCCAACCTGCATATCTGGCAGGATACCGTGCAGGAAATCCTCGTTGAAAACGGTGAGATTACGGGAGTAGTCACATTATGGGGAGTAACGTTCCATGCCAAATGTGTAGTACTCACCGCAGGAACTTTCCTCAATGGACTGATGCACGTGGGACGTACCATGCTTCCAGGTGGACGTATGGCAGAACCTGCATCCTACCAATTAACCGAATCCATCGCAAAGCATGGCATCACCTTTGGACGCATGAAGACGGGAACCCCCGTACGCATAGATGGACGCAGCGTGCATTATGAGGATATGGAAATCCAAGACGGAGAATGTGACTTCCACAAGTTCTCGTTCATGGACACTCATGTACGCCATTTGAAACAGCTCCCTTGCTGGACCTGCTTCACCAACGAAGAAGCACACCGCATCCTGCAGGAAGGTCTGCCGGATTCTCCCCTTTTCAACGGACAAATCCAAAGTATCGGCCCACGTTATTGCCCCAGTATAGAAACCAAGATTGTGACTTTCCCCGACAAACCGCAGCACCAGCTTTTCCTGGAGCCCGAAGGGGAAACAACCCAAGAGCTCTACTTGAATGGATTCTCTTCATCATTGCCCATGAACATCCAGATTGCAGCATTGAAAAAGATACCGGCGTTCAGAGACCTCGTCATCTACCGCCCGGGCTATGCCATCGAATACGACTTCTTTGACCCCACCCAACTGAAACATACGCTGGAAACGAAGAATATAAAGAATCTGTTCTTTGCCGGACAAGTAAACGGAACAACCGGTTACGAGGAAGCAGCTGGACAAGGAATCATGGCAGGTATCAACGCCCACATCAATTGCCACGGCGGAGAACCGTTCACCCTTGCAAGGGATGAAGCATATATCGGCGTTTTAATCGATGACTTGGTAACAAAAGGTGTGGACGAGCCTTACCGTATGTTTACTTCCCGTGCCGAATATCGCATCCTGCTCCGTATGGATGATGCGGACATGCGACTCACGGAAAAAGCCTGGAAGCTGGGACTTGTCAAGGAAGAGCGGTACAAGCTGCTGACAGAAAAACGTGAAGCCGTGAACCGGATTATAGACTTCGCGCGGAATTACTCGATGAAACCGGCATTAATCAATCCGGTATTGGAGCAGCTCGGCACTACTCCACTGCGCCAGGGATGCAAATTGATAGATTTGATAAACCGTCCGCAGATAACGATTGAGAACATTGCCGAACACGTCAGTGCCTTTAAACGAGAACTGGATAAAATATCCGATAGAAAGGAAGAAATTGTAGAAGCTGCAGAAATACTCATCAAGTACGAGGGATACATCGGACGCGAACGGATTATTGCGGATAAATTGGCAAGATTGGAAAGCATCAAGATAAAAGGTAAGTTTGACTATAATTCCATTCAATCCCTTTCTACCGAAGCTAGACAGAAGCTGATGAAGATAGATCCAGAAACAATAGCCCAAGCGAGTCGGATTCCGGGAGTATCTCCAAGCGACATCAACGTGCTACTGGTACTTTGCGGACGATAGAGTGCAAAGTTCCACGTGAAACAAAGAATTCAATAAACGTATTAAATAAACTGATTATGAGCAAAGAAACTCTTACCAAAAGCATCCGAGAAATACCCGACTTCCCCATTCCGGGAATTCTATTCTACGATGTAACTACCTTGTTCAAGGAGCCTACCGCCTTGCAGGAACTCTCGGACACACTATACGAGATGTATAAAGACAAAGGCATCACCAAAGTAGTGGGTATAGAATCAAGAGGATTCATTATGGGCCCCATTCTCGCCACCAGACTGGGGGCAGGCTTCGTACCTATCCGCAAGCCGGGAAAGCTTCCTGCAGAAACCATTGAAGAAAGCTATGATAAAGAATATGGCAAAGACACCGTGCAGATGCACAAGGATGCCATCAATGAAGACGATGTAGTATTGCTGGCAACCGGTGGAACAATGGAAGCCGCCTGCAAACTGGTGAAACAGATGAACCCCAAGAAAGTGTATGTAAACTTCATCATCGAGCTGAAAGAGCTTCATGGCAAGGATGTGTTTGGAGATGATGTGGAAGTGGAGGCTGTGCTGTCGCTTTAGCCATTTCACATTTCACTACAGATTACACAGATTATTTATCCACCACAAAAACACAGTTTTATCGAAGAGAAATCTGCGCTAACCTGTGTAATCTGTGGTGAAACGTCGGTATTATGGAAGAACTCAGAACCAACGACTACCTCAAAGGGATTGTATCCAACCTTCCCGAAAGTCCCGGTATTTACCAATATCTGAATACCGAAGGAACCATTATATATGTAGGAAAGGCAAAGAATCTGAAGCGAAGAGTGTCTTCCTACTTCAACCGGGAGCACGAACCGGGAAAGACGAGGGTGCTGGTCAGCAAGATTGCAGATATCCGATATATCGTGGTGAATACGGAAGAAGACGCGCTATTGCTGGAAAACAATCTTATCAAGAAATACAAGCCTCGCTACAACGTACTGTTGAAAGACGACAAGACGTATCCCAGCATCTGCGTGCAGAACGAATACTTTCCACGTGTATTCAGAACCCGGAAGATAATCCGTAACGGTTCCTCCTATTATGGCCCTTACAGCCATATACCTTCCATGTACGCATTACTCGACCTCATCAAGCATCTGTACCCTTTGCGTACATGCCACCTGAACCTCTCTCCGGAAAACATACGTGCCGGAAAGTTCAATGTTTGCCTGGAATACCACATCAAGAACTGTGCAGGACCTTGCATCGGGAAGCAAAGTCAGGAAGAGTATCTGAAAAACATCGCTGAAATCAAGGAAATACTCAAAGGGAATACCCAGGAGATAGAACGGATGCTTTTCCAGCAAATGCAGGAACTGGCAGCCGAAATGAAGTTTGAAGAAGCACAGAAGATAAAGGAGAAATACCTGCTGTTGGAAAACTACCGGGCGAAATCGGAAGTGGTAAGCAACGTGCTGCACAATATCGACGTGTTCTCCATCGAGGAAGACAGCGATGAAAAGTCCGCTTTCGTCAACTACCTGCACATTACGAACGGTGCCATCAACCAGGCTTTCACCTTTGAATACAAGAAACGATTGAATGAGAGCAAAGAAGAACTGCTCTCTCTCGGCATCATCGAAATGCGGGAAAGATACAAGAGCCTTTCTCGTGAAATCATCGTGCCTTTTGAGCTGGATATGGAGCTGAAAGATGTCGTCTTTACCATCCCGCAACGGGGAGACAAAAAGAAGCTGCTGGAACTCTCCATCCTCAATGTGAAGCAGTACAAAGCCGACCGCCTGAAGCAAGCCGAAAAGCTGAATACGGAGCAACGGACCGTGCGCCTGCTGAAAGAGATACAGCAAGAGCTGCACCTGGACCGCCTGCCCATGCAGATAGAATGTTTCGACAACTCCAACATCCAGGGTTCCGACCCCGTGGCCGGGTGCGTGGTCTTCGTCAAGGGGAAACCTTCCAAGAAGGATTACCGCAAGTACAATATCAAGACCGTAGAGGGACCGGATGACTATGCCTCCATGAAAGAGGTCGTAAAACGGCGCTATCAGCGCGCTATAGAAGAGAAAGCACCCCTGCCCGACCTTCTTATCACCGACGGTGGAAAAGGGCAAATGAGCGCCGTAAAAGAGGTGATAGACGAGCTTGGCCTGAACATCCCCATCGCCGGACTTGCCAAAGATGGCAAACATCGCACTTCCGAGCTATTGTATGGCTACCCTCCCCAGACCATCGGATTGAAACAGAACCCCCCCCTCTTCCGACTGCTGACGCAGATTCAAGATGAAGTGCACCGCTTCGCCATTACCTTCCACCGCGACAAGCGCAGCAAACGGCAGATTGCCTCCGCACTGGACGAGATAAAAGGTATCGGTGAAAAGACGAAAAGCACGTTGCTCAAGGAGTTCAAAAGCGTGAAGCGTATCCGCGAAGCATCTGCCGAGGAGCTTGCCGCCGTGGTGGGAGAAGCGAAAGCCAAAATCATCCAGACCTATTTCTCAGAGAAATAATGACTGATAAATCAGCCTGCAGAGCCATGCACACAACGAATTAATTCGTAACTTTGTCCCCTCAAAAAGACAAGAACAACATGAGAGTAGTGATACAACGTGCCGGACACGCTTCCGTCACCATCAACGGAACCTGCAAAGCCTCCATTGGAAAGGGCCTCATGATACTCGTAGGCATCGAAGAATCCGATGGAAAAGAAGATATCGACTGGCTTTGCAAGAAGATAGTCAACCTGCGCATTTTCGATGACGAAAACGGCGTAATGAACAAATCCATTCTTGAAGCAGACGGCGAGATACTGGTTATCAGCCAGTTCACCCTCCACGCCTCCACCAAGAAAGGCAACCGTCCCTCCTACATACGGGCAGCACGGCCGGAAATATCCGTCCCGCTGTACGAACAATTCTGCCGGGAACTGAGTTTAGCATTAGGTAAAGAAATAGGTACCGGCGAATTTGGTGCCGATATGAAAGTAGAACTGATGAACGATGGTCCCGTGACCATCTGTATAGATACAAAAAACAAGGAATAATGACGTTAGAAGAAGCACAGAAACAAGTGGATTCCTGGATAAAGGAATACGGAGTGCGCTATTTCAGCGAACTCACCAATATGGCGATACTGACCGAAGAAGTGGGCGAACTCGCCCGCGTCATGGCACGCAAGTATGGCGACCAATCCTTCAAGAAAGGAGAAAAAGACAATCTCGACGATGAGATGGCAGATGTTCTTTGGGTACTTCTCTGCCTTGCGAACCAGACCGGAGTGAACCTGACAGACGCCTTCTGCCGCAACTTCGAGAAGAAAACCCGACGTGACCAGACAAGACATATCAATAACCCTAAATTGAAAGACCATGGAGAAGAATGAGCCTACCCAGAGTAAGTATGACGCCGCCCTGGCAAAGTACAACACCCAACTGGATGATGCGGAAATAGCTGCACAAGCTGCCAGAATCATTGCAGAGAAGGTACCGGCAAACAATACACCGGAGGTAAAGAAATTCCTGTTCAACTGCATCGACCTTACCACCCTGAAGAGTGAAGACAGCGATGAAAGCGTTATGAAATTCACCCAGAAAGTGAATAAATTCGACGAAGAGTTCCCCGACCTGAAGAATGTGGCAGCCATCTGTGTATACCCCAATTTTGCAGAAGTCGTAAAAGACACGCTGGAAGTGGAGGATGTAAAAATAGCTTGTGTATCAGCAGGTTTCCCCTCCTCCCAGACTTTCATTGAAGTGAAAGTGGCAGAAACTGCCATGGCACTGATGGAAGGCGCCGATGAAATAGACATCGTTATTTCGGTGGGCAAGTTCCTGGCGGGAGACTATGAAGGCATGTGCGAGGAGATACAAGAACTCAAAGCAACCTGCAAAGAGCACCACATGAAGGTAATCCTCGAAACCGGAGCTTTGAAGACGGCTTCGAACATCAAAAAAGCATCCATCCTTTCCATGTATTCGGGTGCCGATTTCATCAAGACTTCCACCGGCAAGCAGCAGCCTGCCGCCACGCCGGAGGCCGCCCTGGTTATGTGCCAGGCCATCAAGGAATATCACGAGCTGACGGGTATCAAGGTAGGCTTTAAGCCCGCAGGAGGAATCAACTGCGTGAACGATGCACTGATTTATTACACCATCGTCAAGGAAGTGCTCGGCGAAGAATGGCTGAACAACGAGCTGTTCCGTCTGGGAACCAGTCGTCTTGCCAACCTGCTGCTTTCGGAAATCAAGGGTGAAGAGATGAAATTCTTCTAAGAGAAAGCTGTATTTACCTATAAATAAAGCCTGATGGAGTGGGTTCCATCAGGCTTTCTCATATTATCAACCGGAAACAGTTCCGTCATTTTTCCCGCTCTACCACATAATCCAGATACCCGGCTAGCGCTGCTTTTACCTCCGTATCGGGCAAAGAAGCCAGCAAAGAAAGAGCCTTTTCCTTATAGTCATACATCACTTGCGAAGCATACTCTATACCACCATTCTGCTTGGTAAATTCAATTAAATGGGCTATTTCGCCAGGCGTTGCCTCCCCATTCTTTATCTTTACGGCAATTTCTTCCGCTGTTTTATCCTTCACGGTATTGAGCACATGAAGCGCAGGCAGAGTCAACTTCCCCTCCACCATATCATTTCCGGTAGGTTTGCCTATTTCCTTGCTCTCGGAGTAATCGAAAATATCATCCTTTATCTGAAAACAAAGCCCGATATATTCACCGAACAGACGCGCAGATTCCGCCTTTTCATCGCTGGCCCCCACCGAGAGAGCGCCCGCCTTCGTACAAGCTGCAAAGAGCACGGCCGTCTTCTTGCGGATAACGTCGAAATAGACTTCCTCGGAGAAATGGAGATTGCTGACGTTGGAAAGCTGCAGAAGTTCACCATCTGCCAAATCCTGCCCCAGGCAGGAGACGATGTCGATAATGTCATGGTTACGGGTCATGCCCACTTGCACCAACGCTGTTGCAAGCAGATAATCGCCTGCCAGTACGGCTACTTTATTATTGAAAATGGCATTAACGGAGAGTTGTCCACGGCGTTCAGTACTTTCGTCCACTACATCATCGTGCACAAGGCTGGCATTATGAAGAAGTTCCAACGCAACCGCAGCATGCAGGGTTGCAGGACATACCTTGCCAAAAAGCTTCGCAGCCAGAAGCACCAGAATGGGGCGCATCATCTTCCCGTTCTTCTGCCGGATATGCGCAATTACGCTGTTCAGCAAAAGGTTGGAACTGGAGAGAGTACTTTCAAAAAGCTTCTTGAAGTCCTCCAATTCCTCAGAAATCGGAGATTTTATCAATGATGAGTTGTCCATGCATCGCTATTTGCCTACAAAAATAGTAATAAAACGGTTAATACGGTATTTTTTTGTACTTTTACCATGAAAAAAAGGATTAAATGTATGAATTCAATCGATAAACTGTTTTTGCTCGATGCCTATGCACTGATATATCGAGCCTATTACGCGTTCATCAAGAACCCGAGAATCAATTCAAAAGGATTCAACACTTCGGCCATTCTGGGCTTTGTAAACACCCTGGAAGAAGTGCTCAAAAAAGAGAATCCCACACACATAGGAGTAGCCTTCGACCCGTCGGGCCCCACCTTCCGCCACGAGGCCTACGAGCAATACAAGGCACAGCGCGAGGAGACACCCGAGGCCATCCGCCTTTCCGTACCTATTATAAAGGACATCATCCGCGCCTACCGCATTCCCATCCTCGAAGTATCCGGCTACGAAGCCGACGACGTGATAGGCACGCTCGCCACCGAAGCCGGACGGCAGGGCATCACCACCTATATGATGACTCCCGACAAGGACTACGGCCAACTGGTATCAGACCGCGTCTTCATGTACCGCCCCAAGCATACCGGCGGATTCGAGGTTATGGGCACGGAAGAGGTAAAGACGAAGTTCAGCATACAATCCACCGAGCAGGTCATCGACATGCTGGGACTGATGGGCGATGCTTCCGACAACATCCCCGGCTGTCCGGGCGTGGGCGAGAAGACCGCACAGAAACTGATTGCCGAATTCGGCAGTATCGAAAACCTGCTGGAACATACCGACCAGCTGAAAGGCGCACTGAAAACGAAAGTGGAAACCAACCGCGAGATGATAACCTTCTCCAAATTCCTTGCCACCATCAAAACAGATGTTCCCATTCAGCTCGACATGGATTCGCTCGTCCGCGAAGAACCGAACGAAGAGGAACTCCGCAAGATTTTCGAGGAGTTGGAATTCCGCACACTCATCGATCGGGTACTCAAAAAGGGAAGCGGCAATTCGTCCTCCCCTACTCCAACCTCTCCGGTACCCGACCTCTTTGCCGGGACTCTGTTTGCCCAGCCGCAAACCTCCACTCCCGAAAACAGCGCCCCGATTCAAGGCGATTTGTTTGCAAATTTTGCGGGCGAGGGGACGGGCGTTTCTGAAAATTCAAACCTGACGCGGTTAGAAATGCTCGATGTAGACTACCAACTCATTGATACAGAAGACAAAAGAGCAGAAATTATTCAAAAGTTACTTACAAGCGAAATTCTCTCAATAGATACCGAGACTACCGGAACCGAGCCAATGGACGCCGAACTTGTAGGAATGAGCTTCAGCGATGCCGAAAACCGTGCATACTACGTACCCGTTCCCGCCGAACGAGAGGAAGTCTTAAAAATTGTAAACGAATTCCGCCCCCTCTTCGAAAACGAGAAATCCATGAAGGTGGGACAAAATATCAAGTACGATATGATTATCCTCCAAAATTACGGCGTCCAGGTGAAGGGCAAACTTTTCGACACCATGCTTGCCCACTACGTGCTTCAACCCGAACTGCGACACAACATGGACTATCTGGCGGAAATCTACCTGCACTACCAGACCATCCACATCGATGAGCTAATTGGAGCGCGGGGCAAAAACCAAAAGAACATGCGCGACCTTTCACCCGAAGATGTCTACCGTTATGCCTGCGAGGATGCGGACGTCACCCTCAAACTGAAAAACGTGCTGGAAAAGGAACTGAAGAAGCAAGGTGCCGAACATCTGTTCTACGAAATAGAGATGCCGCTCGTCCCCGTACTTGTCAATATAGAGAGCAACGGAGTGCTGCTCGACACGGAAGCCTTGAAGCAATCGTCCCAACACTTCACCGTCCGTCTGCAGGAGATTGAGAAGGAAATCTACGAGATGGCTGGCGAGACATTCAATATCAGCTCCGCCAAGCAGGTAGGCGAAGTGCTCTTCGACAAGCTGAAAATCGTGGAGAAAGCGAAAAAGACCAAGACCGGACAATACGTCACCTCCGAAGAGGTGCTGCAAAGCTACCGCAGCAAGCACGACATCATCGGGAAGATACTGGAATACCGCGGACTGAAGAAACTGCTGAGCACCTATATAGATGCCCTGCCCCAGCTCATCAACCCACGTACGGGCCGCATACACACCTCCTTCAACCAGGCGGTAACCGCTACCGGACGCCTCAGCTCCAGCAATCCCAACCTGCAGAACATCCCCATCCGCGACGAAGACGGAAAGGAAATCCGCAAGGCGTTCATCCCCGACACCGGCTGCGAGTTCTTCTCTGCCGACTACTCGCAGATAGAGCCGCGCATCATGGCACACCTCAGCGAAGATAAGAACATGATAGACGCCTTCCTCAGCGGACACGACATCCACGCCGCCACCGCTGCCAAGATATATAAAATAGATATAAACGACGTAACCGCCGACATGCGCCGCAAGGCAAAAACGGCAAACTTCGGCATCATCTACGGCATCTCCGTCTTCGGGCTTGCCGAACGCATGGGCGTTTCTCGCCAGGAAGCCAAAGAGCTGATAGACGGCTACTTTGAAACCTACCCACAAGTGAAGGAGTATATGGACAAAAGCATCCAGGTGGCACGCGAGAACGGCTATGTGGAAACCATCTTCCACCGCAAGCGCTTCCTGCCGGACATCAACTCAAGAAACGGGGTGGTACGGGGCTATGCCGAACGGAATGCCATCAACGCTCCCATCCAGGGAAGTGCCGCCGACATCATAAAAGTAGCCATGGCACACATCTATCAGCGCTTCCAAGCTTACAATCTGAAAGCAAAGATGATTTTACAGGTCCATGACGAACTAAATTTCAGCGTTCCAGAGGCAGAAAAAGAGCTTGTACAGAAAATCGTAATCGAAGAGATGGAGCAGGCATATCGCATGCACGTACCCCTGAAAGCCGATTGTGGGTGGGGAAACAACTGGTTGCAGGCACACTAAACAGCCCAATAACTTTATTTAACTTACAATCAGAAAGCAACAGAAGCAATCCTTTCCAAATACAGTTTGCTCATCAGAATATCCGGCAACCTCGCTGCCGGATATTTTTTATTCACCAATCTTGCCAAAAGGAAAGCATACCGAAACCCTCACTACTGACATATTGATAAAATTTAATCTGATATTTATATTTATGTCAATTTAATACGTACCTTTGCAGCGAAATCAATGACATATTGATAGAAAATAGAAAGTTAAACTAAAAAAGACATAAAACCATGAAAGCAAAAGTATCTTTAAAAACAGTGATTGTTTCAGCACTTCTCTTAGTTTGCGGATTAAATGCCTCAGCCGACAATAAGAGCAACCTCATTTACAATTCGGAAGAAGTAAACGGCATGAAGGTGGCAGAGACCGTATACAAGATGGACGGAAACACGCTTGCCAACTATATGAAGTACAATTATAAGTACGACGACCAGAACCGCATGACGGAAAGCGAAGCCCTGAAATGGAACAGCACCAAGAATACATGGGGCAAGGACATGTGCATCCGCTATGCATACCAAGGCAAGACGATGACTACCACGTACTATAAATGGAACAACAAGAAAAGCGAATACATACTGGTTCCCGAGATGACAGTAATCATGGACAACCCTAACATGTAATTGACAAACTCTCTCTTAAAGTAAGAAATCTTATTCCTAACAACAATAACCGAAACCTTTCATAAAAGAGCCGGAATGATTCGCACATTCCGGCTCTTTTATTATATCTTGAAAAACAAATCCTTTCCGTCAGATACCAATAACCTTACACGATTAGTATCCTGGATTGTTTTCTATAATGGCACTGTTTGTATCAATCTCACTTTGGGGAAGCGGCCAAAGTTCATCCTTTCCTTTGATATACTTCATCGTGTTATACACACGGAGATTCAGTGCTTTCCCATCCCAAGAACTACCTTCTGAATATGCCGGATGCCAGTTGTCATCAAATGAAGGCTTGGCATTGGACATAAGCCCTTTTTGATTGGGAGCATAAATCTTACCTGTCATCACTGTAGAAGCCATACCCCAACGACGGAGATCAAACCAACGAAAACCTTCATTACAAAGTTCAACAGTACGTTCGTAACGTAATGCCTTTCGGAGTCCGCTCTGCGAAGTAACTACCACATCGGGCATTCCTACACGATTACGAATTATATTGATGTCCGTTCGTGCTAACTCCAGATTGCCATCAGCCATTTCAATATTGGCTTCTGCCTCTATTAGATAAACCTCTGCTAAACGCATCAAGCCGCAATTAAGATCACTGGTTTCATGGTTGGAGATTGCAGCTCTTTCCAACTCGGCTATATCCAAATATTTCCTCCAGAGATATCCAGCAGGACCTTTAGTGCCATTGGCACCGTATACGCCCTTGGTTCCCTGTGACTCCATGTTTGTCACGTCCTTGCCCGTGCTATAGTCGTGAATCTTTTTACTGGTAGTGGAAGTCTGGAATTCTAGATTGAATATGCGTGAACCAGGTCGCAAACAGAAAAGATCCAGACGAGGGTCCCGGTTTTGCCAAGGGTTCTGCCAGTCATACAGAGAAGATTCCGTAATCGATTTGCCATCCTTGCATTGAAACATATCAACAAATGTTTGTGTAGGACCAAAATAGGCGCATCCTCCCAGTGTACGTGGAGCCATGTAATATGCCTCCTTGGTTTTATTACTGGATATTACCGCATCATACTGCACGGACCAGAGCCACTCATTGCTTGCCTCACCGTCATAACCAAACAGAGCCGTCTGACCGGTTGGCTCTCCTGCCTCATGACTTTCTCCACAATACTGTGTATTGATGGATTCCAATTCAAAGCCTGCCTCCTTAGCCAAATTCAAGGCTTGTTTGGCCGAACTGGCAGCCAAGTCATACTTTTTCCAATTCAAGGCAATACGGGCACGTAACGCATACGCTGCTACCCGTCCGATGCGTGCACTGCCATAGCTTTCTGCTTTATGGCGGAGTGGAAGGTTAGCCAAACACTCGTCGCTAAGATCCGAAAGCAGATTCTCTACAATGGTCTCTCTCGGTGTACGTGGGGTCTGGCTGTCATTTATACCCGCTGTGTGGACCACATACGGCAAGTCTCCATAGTGCTGGCAAGCTTGATCATAACAGAATGCCCGTATGCACAGCAGCTCTGCCCGTATACTCTCTATATCCGTATCAGAGGCTGTGCCACGCAGATTATCCAGCGCATCGAGAAGCTGGTTGATACGTGCCACGGTCTTATACACGCAATTATAAAGCTTGTTTGCCACCGCGTTTTCAGCAGAAGCTCCGGAGGTGATTAATTCCGTATACATAGCCGTGTTGACACGTGTAGCACCAATATCGGTAATATTGTCTGTCACCTTCCACCAGGTGGTGGTGCTGGCACTATAAGCTGTCAGAGATGAGTAAACAGCGTTCAAACCGAAATTCGCCTCTTCCATACTCGAAGGATAAGAGGCAGAAGACGGTGAAGTGAGTGGTTCAAGGTCGAGTGAACAAGCACCGAGACCTAATAGAGACAGCGAAAGGAGTGCTGTATAAATATTGTTTCGTTTCATATCATTTTTTCTTTTTATGTCTTCTTGAATACAGACGGTTTCCCTATTCCGGCTAATCAGAATTTGATGTCAACGCCAAAAGTGAAGGCTTTCGTCTGGGGATAATTGTTTGCCGCACCCAGAGATACCCCATCTGTTGCTGATGCGTTATAGTTGACTTCGGGGTCATAGCCATCCCAAAAGTCAGTAAAAGTCAAGAGATTCTCAGCATTGGCATAAATGTAGGCAGACTTCAGTCCGATGGCTTTCATCCATTTGGAGGGCAGGTCGTAACCCAGCTGCAGGTTCTTCAGACGCAGGTAAGCGGCACTCTTCATCCAGAAGGATGATGTATAGGTGTTGTTACTGCTCTTATAAGAGAGGCGAGGCGTGGATGCATCATGATTCTGCTCCGTCCAATAGTCAAGGTGTTCCTTGCGGTAGGTTCCTCCCTGATAGCAAGGCATCACGTAGTAGGAATTGAGATAACCGTCGGCCTTGCCAACTCCTTGCAAGAAAGCCGAAAGACGAATTCCTTTGTATCCCACTCCTAAATTAAAGCTATAACTATAGCGTGGAACTGTACTTCCGATAATCGTCTTGTCATCTGTAGTAATTTTGTTGTCTCCGCTGACATTCCGGTATTTCAGGTCACCGGGATATACGGTTGTACCGAATTGGGGACAGTTGGCATTGATTTCGTCCGCTTCTTCTTGTGAATTGATGAAACCGTCGCATATCAATCCGTAAATGGAGTTAATGGAAGACCCCTCTTGGTTACGAATATCACCGCTTGTGCTGCTTGTGCCCCGCATGTCGGTGATGGTGTTTTTCACGTCGCTCAGCGTAAGGGCGGCATCCAGCGAAAAGTCCCTCGTCAGCTTCTTGCTGTAGCCTACGCTTAGCTCCCATCCCTGGTTTCTTACCTTGCCGGCATTCTGGAAGGGAGCACCCATACCAATGTGGTTGGGGATGTCCAGCTTCATCAGGATACCATCCGTTATCTTCCTATACCAGTCGGCAGTGATGTTGATACAGCCGAACAGTGAAAGATCTATGCCTAAGTCAGTCATGGTAGAAGTCTCCCATGTAAGGTCCCTATTGGAGAGCGAGGTAACAGCAGAGGTCGTGTAAAGATTACCTCCCATAGATATAGAGCCCGTAGAGAGTTGCTGAGTAGTGGGATAATAGGAACTTCCGATATTCTGGTTGCCCAGTTTGCCCCAAGAGGCACGTAATTTCAGATTATCCACTCTATCGCGTATAGATTCCATAAAGGGTTCCTCGCTGATGCGCCATGCTGCAGAGAATGAAGGGAACACGCCATATCGGTTACCCTCTGCAAATCTGGAAGAACCGTCGGTACGGATATTGGCCTCCACAAGGTAGCGTTCCTTGTAGTTGTAATTCAAGCGGCCAAAGAAGGAGTTGATGGCCCATTGGTACTCCCCTCCTCCATTGTTCATGTTCTCAATGTTACCGGCATCAATTTGGTCATATTGAGGGAAGTTGAATACTTGACGATAGGCAGAAAGAGTCTTTTCTGTATAGGTCTGACACTCCATACCTGCCATTACTTTGAAGTAGTGGTCATCCAGCTGTTTCTCATAGTTGGTCAGTGCCTGTGTGTTCCAGTAGAAGTAACGATAGGCCGATTCTGTAAGCGAGTTGTAGGTTTCGCCGCTCTTGAAGCTGGTAGTACCTTCCGGGTCACCATACGTGGTGACAGAATTCTTATAGTTATGGTTATTCTTGGTGATATAACGTGGAGTGGCTTGAACTGACACATTCCATCCATCGAGAATCTTATAGGTCAGAGCCATCGCCATGGTAGCACGGATAACATTGTTTTTCACAATACCGCCTTCACGCAACAACAGCACGGGGTTATTGCCCATCAGACCATTTGCCCCATTATAAAGACCAGTAGTAAATTGATTGACAATGTTCGGGGTTCGGGTGTTCATATAATTGAAGGCATGTCCTTCGTAGGGAGAACTATTTTTATTGGCATTGCTTACTTGTATGTCAAACTTCATGTCCAGACGGTCGCTAAGCTTGATGTCCATATTGTTGCGTACAGAGATTTTACGGTAAGAGGAATTGACCACTATACCCGTCTGGTCCAGATACCCTATAGAAGTAAGTGTCTTGATACGTTCTGATGAAGAAGTCAGAGTAAGCGTATGCCCATGGTTGAATCCGTTTTCTGTAAGAATCAAGTCCTGCCAGTCTGTATTAGGATAGATGTCCGGGTCAGTAGCCATGCCAGCCACATATTCCCTTATATATTCATCACTATAGGGCAGGTCGGATCCGTCGTTACCTGCTGCCACATTTTCCAATTGCATATATTCCAATGCATCCACTTTTTGAGGAAGCATCGTTGCGCCTTGGAATCCAAAATATCCTTTATAGGATATGCTGAACTTGTCTTGACTGCCACCCCGTTTGGTAGTCACCAGAATGACACCATTGGCAGCACGTGAGCCATAGATGGATGCAGATGCAGCATCTTTCAAGACGGACACTGACTCGATGATGTTAGGATCCACTTCATCTATGGTTCCTTCTACGCCATCGACCAACACCAACGGGGCGGCACTATCACCACCGAAGGTTCCGATACCACGTATACGTATATGACCGCCATTGCCGCCTGGCTCACCGCTCTGTGTAGTGACAGTTACACCTGCAGCCATGCCTTGCAGAGCCGAAGATACGTTTGATACTCGACGGCTTGCAAGCTTCTCGCTGTTAAGCGAAGAAACCGAGCCTGACAGATTAACCTTCTTGTTAGTGCTATAACCTACCACTACCACGTCGTTAAGCAATTGTGAGTCTTCATCCAGTACCACATGAATGAAGTTCTCCCCTGCAGTCTTCAGCTTGAGGGTACGGAAGCCGATGTAGGATACGATGAGTTCCGCGTCTTCGATGGTTTCAAAATTGAAGTTGCCGTCCACATCGGTAATGGTTTTCTCGGGAGAATGGGTCACTTGAATTGTAGCACCGGGAAGTGGATTATTGAACCGGTCCACCACTTTACCTTTGACGGGTTTCAGTGAAGCTGCGACTACATTCAACGAAACAAGCAGCCCACATACACACACAAAGGATTTAATCATTCTTGTTTTCATTAGTTTCTATGATGATTTTAATTTCGGCTGCAAAAGAATGGATGCTGTATTACAGACTTGTGTCACTTCTGTGATTTTGATATGACACCGGATGAGAGCCCGACATATGTAACTTGAACGTAACCCCATAGAAACGACGAAGTAATTTCACTCACCTATTTTTGCTCTCAATTCAAACAACAAATAATTGAAAGAGAAAAGCAATGAACAAAAAGAACATTTTTTACGCCGCATTGCTGCTTATGGCAATAGGGGCAGAAGCTAAAGAGATTAAAGGCAAAGTCATGGCCGACGGCAAGGGGCTGGCCAAAGTTGTAGTAACCGATGGCACCGCATTCGCTCTTACCAGTGAAGACGGAAGCTATATGATTGATGCTGATGAGAAGGCCCACTTTATCTATGTAGTGACACCTTCAGGCTATATGGCTCCTTGCAACGGGGGTACTCCCGTCTTCTATAAGACTCTGAACGAGAACAGCCACGATTTCCAGCTCCATCGCTGGGGAACAGTAGGAGGCAAATACGCCATGATGGCAGCAGCCGATACACAACCGCGCGGAGAGAACGCATTCCATCGGCTTGAAACGGAAGCTTTCCCCGACCTCAAGCAAGTGGGCTTTGAATATATGAGCCAGAATATTCCTGCTTTCGCCATCTTCTTGGGCGACATCTTATGGGATAACCTGGAAATGTTTCCCCACATCAAGCAAGAGATAGCAAAGATCCAAATTCCCATCTATCCGGTTATCGGCAACCACGACCACGACAAGGAGGTGAGCGACGATGATGCCAGTGCACATCTTTATCGGCATTTCTTTGGACCCACTTACTATGCGTTCAATGCTGGAAAAGACTATTATATCGTTTTGGACAATATCCTTTATAAAGGAAACAAGAAGTATGAAGTGGGGCTCAATGATCAGCAGCTCAATTGGGTGAAGAGCTATCTGCAGTACGTCCCCAAAGGGGCTCATCTGTTTGTTTGCATGCATGCTCCGGCATACTTCTATAACGAGAACTACAAGTTGGGACGCGTAGCCGAGTTACTCGACCTTTTCGAGGGTTATAAGGTAGATATTCTCAGTGGTCACACTCATGTACAATGCAACACACAAATCAGAAACAACATTCGTGAGTACAATATCGCCTCCATCGGAGGCGCGTGGTGGTTATGGGACGGCATCTATAGCAAAGACGGTACCCCTATTGGCTACCAAGTATTCGAATCCGGCAAGAACGGAATTGCAAATTATTTCAAGTCATTAGGACATGACCGTGACTATCAGTTCCGTTACTATCCCGTGGGTACAGTACCCGGCCATGAAGACGAACTCTGCGTCAAGGTATGGAATTGGGATAACCGCTGGAAAGTGGAATACTACGAAGACGGGAAGTTGAAAGGCGAAATGAAGCAGTATAAAGGCATGGATCCTGATTATGATTTCTTCCTGCAGCGCAAAGCTGTCACAGAGGGAAAGGATATGAAGGAACGTGGTCGCCAAGCTAACAAGAATGCTTATTTCTTTTTCTCTACAAAACCGAGCGATAAAGCAAAGAAAATAAAAATCGTGGTGACTGACGCCAACGGGAAAAGCTACGAGCAGTCTTTGGAACATTAAGTAAACAGACAGATAGTAATCGGTACCTGATTATGAGCCATTCCCTGCTCCTCGTTATTCAGCTATCGGTTATTATTCGTACCTTTACCCGAAAAAGGAATGCCACATGATACCCAAGCCCCTCATTACCTACATCGAGACAGCAATCATCCCCCGTTACAAGGAGTTTGACAAGGCACACAACCTCTCACACGTCCGCACCGTCATCGAAGAAAGCCTTGCCCTCGCCCGGCAATATCCCGAAGCGGACGAACGCCTGGCATACGTCATTGCCGCCTACCATGACACGGGACTGTGCCGCGACCGCGCCACCCACCACCTTGTCTCCGGCGAGATACTGATGGCGGACTCTACCCTGCGGCAATGGTTCTCCGACACGGAAATCCTCCTCATGAAAGAAGCCGTAGAAGACCACCGC
>ENA-ORSI01000237-ORSI01000237.1-human-gut-metagenome-genome-assembly--contig:-NODE-237-length-59028-cov-7.954522_pt1 | contig 59028 bp, 59 predicted proteins | sample MGYA00242187_ERZ509154 | MGnify/ENA primary metagenome ERZ509154 (study PRJEB26280, sample SAMEA2338627) | human gut metagenome | biome: human gut; feature: human-associated habitat; material: faeces...
GAGCAACTGACTCTTAATCAGTGGGTCCAGGGTTCGAATCCCTGAGGGTGTACCAGGCCGTGAGGCGAAACAGTGAAAAGTCCTGAAAACTTGACCGGTTTTCAGGACTTTTTTTATGTCTGGCCCGAATGTCTTTACTCCATCTTACAAATAGCCAATGAAGTCTGCTGGGCCGCATTTTTAAGTGCCGTGAGGAAGAAATCAATCCATTCGTCGTAGCCTGCCGCTTCATTTACTCGCTGTATGTTACGGTAATAGACAGCAGCACGCTTATAAAGAGGATCGGAAAGCAGCAGCACAGGCTTTTCGAGTACTTCCTCTTGCTTTAAGAACAAAAGATTTAGAAGACGTCCTATCCGCCCATTGCCGTCGATGAACGGATGTATCATTTCAAACTGATAATGAATCAGTGCGGCACGAACGAGTACATTTTCCGTATCTTCCGAATGAATGTATCGCTCCAGATCGGAAAACGCCTCTGTCATGTCTTCGTAAACGGGAGGTACAAACAGCGCTTCTTTCAATCCGTTTTCTTTCCAGCCTATCCATACGGGGGAATTCCGGAACTCACCGGGATATTTCTTTTCATATTGTTCGCTTTGGCACATCAGATAGTGTGCATTCTTCAATATACGGGCGCTGAGCGGCAGTTCGTCCATCGCTTCGACGGCATAACGTGTAGCCTGCAAGAGGTTTTCAGCCTCTGTCATGAGGGTATCATCGTCGGTCTTTATCATAAAATCGAACGAAAGAGAAGGTTCGCCCGAAGCCAGTCTGCAGGAAGATTCTGCTTCTTGTCTCATGAGTTTCTCTAGTTGCTCGTTGGAAAGCCGTGCAGCATCCGCATTCAACTGCCGTAGGGCTGTTTCTGCTTCCGTTATCAACCGATCCGTCTGGGGAGTACGGGTAACTTGTATTTGGAAGAGAGAAGTCGGGATGAATGAGCTGAATGCCATATCACCCCATAAATGTCTGCGATATTTCATCATTTCCATACAGTTAGTTTATGTTTTTATATTCCAGTTGTTTAGTCAAACTATTTGCTAAGTCGCTATTAAGCAAACAAAGATCAGAAAATAAAGTTTGTCGGGCACTATCATTCTCTTACAAAATACTACCATTCTGATAACTATTCTTTATCTGCCTTTAATATTTTGTTTGGTAAGATAAGGATAAGACTTCTCCCAAAAAGCTGAAGGAAGCTATCAAGAAACTGGGGTATACTATTGCTCCGTTTCAATCGCCAAGGAGCGGCAAGGTGAAAAAATAAATGCAAATAATCTTTAGTAAAAACCGTTGACATTACTTTGCTGTAAGATAGAATCAGTCAGCGGCTTTTGTTGCTTGAAAATTTGTGATGAGTTCCATCATAACCTGCAATGTGGTTTGCTCAGATAGTTTTCATTGTCCGAAAAAGTTTCTATAAACTTCTTATAATGTGTAAAAAAAGAACACTTTCTTCAGGTTATCTTCTATCTTTAAACAACTGAAATAGATAAAGGTCGCTTGTTTAATTCTTTATTTGTGTAAAATAGTAGTCTACATAATCTGTAAAAGGTTATATACGAAGCAAAAAGGAGAAATTATTGAAATTATATTAGCATGTATTATTAGTCTTGGAACGAATATTAAAGGGATTTGTTCCAATGGCTTTATATGTGATGATAATTAATTGTAGGTAATTCGAACAATGACTTTGTTAAGTTGATATCAAAGAAAGAAAATGGATTGATGAGTAAATTTTAGAATAGAATGAATCTCAGATGTACAATAGTTTTATTATCCATTTTGTATTTTCCTAATATAATCTGGAGTCAGGTAACAGGAAAAATAATAAACACGAGTAACCAGCCGGTGGACGGTGCTACCATCGTCATGCAGCTTCCGGATTCAACCTATCTGGGGGCAGCTATCTCTGCGGCCGACGGTACATTCAGGCTTGAACCGGAGCCGGAAAAGTATCAGCTCATTGTTCAGCATCTGCTTTATCAGACCAAGCAGATAAAGGGGCAGGCGCGTGATGCGGGTACTATTACGCTGGAGCCGAAAGACTATAATCTGGAGGAAGTGGTAATAAAGGGAGAAAGACCGCTGGTTAAAGTGGAAGACGGACGACTGGGCTATGACCTTTCGGTACTTTCGGAGAGACAGGTTGTAAATAATGCCTACGAAGCTATATCCAAACTGCCGGGAGTACAGGAGAGTAACGGTGCGCTTTCTCTTGCCGGAGCAAGTTCCCTTACCATTATACTAAACGGTAAGCCGACCACCATGACAGCGGACCAACTGGAAACATTGTTGCGCAATACACCGGTGGATCGTGTAGAGAAAGCAGAAGTCGTGTATAGTGCTCCTCCTGAATTTCATGTACGTGGAGCTGTCATCAATGTGGTGATGAAACGCTCGAATGACTATTCATTTCAGGGAGAGTTGAGTACTTATTATCAGAACAGGTATTTTAGCAGTGGTGGTGCAAACGGGAATTTCCGTTTGTCCATACCTAAAGTAACTCTGGATGTAATGTATGGAGCCGACAATGTCAAAATAATGGAATATACAGACTTGTTTTCCAGACATACATTGGGCGATAAGGTTTATGAAATAACCCAGAATGAAAGACTAAGTACCAAAAGCTGGACACATAATGTAAGAACAGCATTGGAATACAATATCAATGAGAAGAATCATCTGAATGTTGCCTATACGGGAAGTTTTACTCCCGATAGAGACGGCCGTAGCATAGCTGATGGAAGTTTTCAGCAGTCCACTCTCGATAAATTTACGGAAAACAAGATGCATAACATAACCCTACAGTACAGTTCCGGTTTCGGACTTGAACTTGGCGGTGATTATACCCGTTATACATCCGATAATAATCAGACTATGTCAACACAGCTTGCCGACAAGAGTGAGAACGCATATACCCTGACCGGCGGGCAGCGTATTGACCGTTACTCTGTTTATGCAGACCAGAAACATCGTCTGGCAAATAACTGGGGCATAGGTTACGGCGTATCGTATCGCTATACAAATAACTATGATTTTCAGACTTATGACAATGTGGCGGGTAATATAAAACCTGAAAATACAGACGCTAAGCTGGAAGAACAGACAACCAATTTTTATTTCTCGCTGAGTAAGAGTTGGGCGACCGGTACTTCGTTCTCTGTTTCTGCAACGGGAGAATATTACACGATCGGGAACTATCACAAATGGGCTGTCTATCCGCAAGCCTCACTGACATATCTGAAAAGCCCGCAACATATTTTCCAGCTATCCTTGTCAACAGATAAGACGTATCCCGGTTATTGGGATATGCAGTCGTCAGTCACCTATCTGAACGGATATTCTGAAATTCAGGGAACACCCGGTTTACGACCTATGACAACCTATAGTCTGAATGGAAACTATATATTAAAACAGAAGTATATATTTGGTCTGTTCTATAAACATACTTCCGATTACTTTGCCCAGTCTCCCTATCAGGCTACCGACCGTCTGGCATTGATATATAAAAATACCAACTGGAATTATATGCGCATGATAGGCGCAAATGTCATTTTACCGTTCAGTCTTGGCAACTGGTACGATGCAAGACTGACACTTGTAGGAATGCAGGCACGGGAAAAATGTGATCAGTTCTTTGACATACCTTTCGACCGAAAGAAATGGTTATTTATCGGAACGCTTGACAATACTTTCAAGGTAGGCAAAAACCTTTCGTTTGAATTGGCGGGTAATATACAGACACCTTTCATTTGAATTGGCGGGTAATATACAGACACCTTTCATTCAGGGTACACTGGATCTCGCAAGCACATTCAATCTTACTGCCGGAATGAAATGAACTTTGCCAAGAACAAGTGTTCGCTTACGGCACGTTGCAGTGACATCTTTAACTCCAGTATGCCGGATATGAAAGTTCGTTTCAAAGGGCAGTATTTGGATATGAACAGCTCATTCTACAGCCGTACCGTATCTCTAAACTTTACATATCGTTTTGGTGGATATAAAAAGCAGGAAGTGAAAGAAGTGGATACATCACGATTCGGACACTAAAGTCCAGCGATATAAAACCTTATTGATTAATAAAACTGAAGAATACAATGAATATTAGAAAAGTGATAAGTGCAATATTCGTTTTATATTGTCCTAATGTTATTTGGAGTCAGACGACAGGGAAAATAGTAGATACCAAGCATCAGCCGGTGGAGGGTGCGACCATTGTCATGCAGCTTCCAGATTCTACCTATTTGGAGGCAGCTATCTCTGCAGTCGACGGTACATTCAGGCTTGAACCGGAGCCGGAGAAATATCAGCTCATCGTTCAGCATCTGCTTTATCAGACTAAGCAAGTAAAGGGGCAGGCGCGTGATGCGGGTATCATTACATTGGAGCCGAAAGATTATAATCTGGAGGGAGTGGTAATCGAGGGGGAACGCCCGTTTGTGACAGTGGAAAAGGGAAAGCTGAATTATGACATTTCGACCCTCACGGAGAAACATATCGTAAACAATGCTTACGAGGCTATTTGTAAGCTACCGGGGGTACAGGACAGGAACGGCAAGCTCTCGCTGGTCGGCGCAAAGGATGTGACGGTGATTCTGAACGGGAAGGCAAGTACACTGACACAGGAACAGCTGATCGAGATGTTGAAGAATACCTCCGCTTCGCAGGTACAGACAGCCGAAGTGATGTATAACACACCACCCGAATATCATGTGCGCGGGGCTGCTGTTAATATTGTAACGGCAAAGGCTGACAACAATACCCTCCAGAGTGAAGTTTCGGCAACCTACAGCAATCAGTATTTCAGCAGTTACAGCGGAAATGTAAACTTCCTGCTCACAAAAGGCAAGTCGTCGCTGAATGTTTCTTATAACCCGGGCTATTCACATATCATGACTGTGATGGATTTGGCTTCCCTGCACAATTATGATGGGAAGGTATATGACATCACGCAGACACAGAAAATCAATACAAAGGGCTGGAGGCATAATATCTACGCCGAGTACGACTATCAGATAAACGAAGATAATGAGTTGAGCGTGGGCTACAACGGTGCCTTGTCGAACAACGGCAAAGGTACGATTGATGTAAACGGAAACTTTCAGAACAGCCACAACGACAAGTTGCAGGACAGCCGGCTGCACAATGTCTTTGCCCGCTATTCTTCCGGCTTCGGACTGGATTTTGGTGTGGATTATACGGATTACACCATGAATGACAAGAATCGTCTGGAAAGTAAACTGACAGACAACACCCGCCAACTGCTGGACTATACTTCGGACCAGAAAATCCGTAAGTTTTCGGTATATGCCGACCAAAGCCACAGTCTTGCCAATGACTGGACATTGAAGTACGGTGTCCGTTATGATTATACCGATAACAAGAACAGTCAGTTATTTAATCAGGCGGAGGGAAAGGGGAACGTGGATAATTCCTCTTCGCGCCTTTATGAGCAGATTACCAACTTTTATGCTGGGTTCGACAAGGAGTTTGAGAACGGACTTTCCCTTTCTCTCTCGGCAACCGGTGAGTATTACACCATCGGAAACTATCACAAATGGGCGGTCTATCCGCAGGCCAGTCTGAGCTATTCGCCTTCGGAAAAGCATACGTTCATGCTGGGTGTTTCGTCGCAAAAGGATTATCCCACTTATTGGGACATGCAGACCAGTACCACCTATATGAATGCCTACGAAGAGATTCAGACCATCGAGGGACTTCGGCCTGCCAACGTGTACAGTGTGAATGCCAATTATCTCTTTCTTCAGAAGTACATGCTGTCGCTGTTCTATGAGCGGACCAACGATTATTTTACGATGGACATGTATCAGGCGAAGGATCGTCTGGCACTTGTGTACCGCACACAGAACTGGAATTATTACCAGTCTTTCGGAATGAGTGCCAATATTCCGTTTAGCATCGGAGGCTGGCTCTCTTCGCAAGTAAATGCCACGGTTATGAACGATCGTAACCGTTGCGATAACTTCTGGGATATTCCCTTCGACCGGAATAAATGGGCGTGTATGCTGGCCATGCAGAATCATTTTTCGATAGGTTCCAATGTTGGTTTCGATCTGGATGCAACGTATCGCTCAAGCATGATTTCCGGTATCAGCGATACGAAACCAGTCTTTACGGTCAATGTGGGGGCGCAATGGAACTTCCTGAAGGATAAGGCAACTCTAAGCCTGACGTGTTCTGACTTGTTTGATACCATGCGCATGAAGGTGAGAAACCGCTATGCAGGACAGCACATCGACTTGAATATGGGGCAATACAGTCGTACTCTTTCGGTGAAATTTGTTTACCGTTTTGGCGGCAGCATCAGCAAGGAGAAGAAAGAGGTGGATTCTTCACGCTTCGGACGATAATGTATTTTGAACTACAGTTTTTGACTGAAATTATTGTATAAACTTGACTAATGAAAAAACTATTTTTAGCTTTGATAGCCAGCCTGATCTTGCTGCCGACTTACGGCCAGTATGTTGTAAAAGGAAAAATCATGGACTCAGAGAATACGGTGATGCCGATGGTGAATGTGGCATTCCTGAACCAAGTGGACAGCACCCTTGTCAGCGGAGCGGTATCTGACTCTTGCGGGGTATACAGCACATCGCTTGCCGGGGGTAACTATATTATTCGTTATTCCTATCTGGGCTATCAGACACTGTATAAGGATGTGAAGGTCAATGCAGATCTTGCTCTGCCAGTGGTTCGGATGGAAGTATCACAGACTACACTGAAAGATGTGGAAGTTACTGCATATCGAAAACCATTCAAGCTGGATCGTGATGGATTGTTGGCCGATGTGGAGAACACCATTTTATCCCAACAAACGAACTTGAACAACTTGCTCTGTAAGATTCCGGGTATACAGCAAAGAGGAAACTCCGTCGAAGTCATTGGAAAAGGAAATCCTGTCTATTACATCAATGGCAGGGAAGTGGTGGACAAGACCGAACTGGATAATCTTTCAGTTGATCAAATCCGTTCCGTTAAACTGATTTTGAATCCGGGGGTACGATATCATTCTGAACAACGTGCCATAATCGAAATAAAAACCAGGCGGCTGGGGGATGGGTTTGCCTTCAATGTAAAAGGTAATTTACAGCAAGGAAATCACTTCAACCAAAACTATCTTATAAATGGTAGTTACAATTATAAGAACTGGGACTTCTTTTTCTCCTACAATTACAACCGGGGAAAAAATAATTCGGCACTTGACGCTTACCAGCAGACTCAAAGTGATACTATCTGGAACCTGACCAATCTGAACCAGAAGCGAATCTTTAACGAAAGCCATACCTATACGGGAGGTGTCTCTTATCATTTTTCGCCGGAATCGGAGATTGGGTTGAAGTATGAAGGCAAATACAGCCAGGGCAATACCTTCTCGAACGATACCCTTTCCATGATACCGGATAAAGGAGTTTCTACCTTCATCAAGAATCTCAGTGATGTATCAGCTAAGTCCGTCAGTAATCATTTTAATCTGTATTATATGAACGACTGGAAGAACGGCTGGAGGATGAACGCATACGGGGATTATCTTCATAAGACTGATCGTAGCCGGGGCAATATCTGTGAATGGGAAAGCGACCGTACAGAAACGTCTATGGATTATTATCGTAAGGCTGATTGGGATTTGTTTGCGGCCAAATTTAGCTTGTCGTATGAAACGGAGAAGGCAGGAGCTTTCAATCTTGGTTACGATTTCAGTCACACGAGCGGAACCGACTATATAGAATATGTCCGTGCCTTGAATAATGGTCGGACACATAATACGGAGATAAAGAATTCGGTCTACCTGTCGTACGATTACACTTGGAAGAACCTGTCATTAGAGGCAGGCTTACGCTACGAACAGATACGAAGCGAGCTGAAAGAGACCCACGACAACAAGACTCAAGATCAGACCTATCACAATTTCTTGCCTTCTGTCTCGCTGAGTTATAATACGGAAAAGCTGCAACAGTCCCTTGCTTACTCCATTCATACGGAACGTCCGCCATTTGATGTGATGAACGATAATGCGGTGTACACAGACCGGTTTACCTATCAGAAAGGAAATCTTTACCTGAAGCAGGCCTTGACTCACGACCTGAACTATATGCTGTTTTATAAGTTCCTGTTTCTGAATTTGAATTATACCCTTACCCGTGATCCGCTGGTAACGGCTTTCTATAGTATGCCGGGAAACTCAGCAGTGACGGTCAGTTACATGGATAATTTCGATAAAATGCACAATCTGACGGGTATGGTTAACGTGCAATATCCTGTGAAGTGGTGGATGCCTTCCCTCACGCTGACTTGCATAAAAACTTTTTTCCATTATCCCGGTCCGGATGGAACTACCCTGAAATCAGGACGCCCGCTGGTGATGCTGAACTTCAACAACAATTTCACACTTCCATCCGGATTTCTGTTGTCTGCCGACTTTAATTATGGTTCCAAAGGGTATTATCAGTTATATGAATCGAAGGGTTATACCTCCCTTAATTTGAGCCTGAAGAAATCGTTCCTGAATGACAAGCTTCAACTTTCACTGGATGCTTACGACATTTTCAATAAGAATAATACGCGTGCTTCAGCCCGTCTGCATGATATTATCATGAATACTGTTGGAAAGGAAGAAACCCGAAAAGTTGGTTTCGCGATTACTTATCGCTTCCGTACAGAAAAGAAAATGAATAATCAGAGTGCGGCCGAAAGTGAAATGTCGCGATTGAACATGGATAATCAATAGAAAACGCCGAATGAACAATGTCCAACGATATATGGTCTTGAATTCTTTTTTGCTGGGAGTGATACCCGTAATGGGGCAGCAAAAGGAAGACAAGATCTATTTCAAACTAGGGCTTGATTATGAATCAATTTATGCTTCTGTTTGTAAACAGGAATATTCAGTAAATGTCCCTAAACAGAAGCCAGTTATTAGAAGGAACTTACAACTGAATCCTGTTTCCATTCACACAAAATTTTAGATAGTGTCAGCTAGGAAAAATAAAAGTGACCAAAGAAAATCTCAATCGTTTGTTCCTAAAACATTCTCTGGCATATCATGATTGCCGACAATAAAATAATACTGAACACCTGTTTCTATGTCTTTAGCATTCATGGTGGAAGGAGAGATTTCCCTTGTTTTCATACTTTTAATCTGTTCTTGCCAATCCCATCCTAATAATATTTTTAAAGCAAAAAACGTATTTTGGCTTGTACCTGTCAGATCATATTTATATACAGATTTATTATCAAATTTCTCATTGAAGATTAATTCCATATACGGGACATTGTTCTCTACAACAAAATTATAACAGCCTGTCTGTTTCAAGTCTTTATCTTCATCGTACAAATAGAAACTTTTTGATTTGTTGTTAATGAGGAAAAATTCATCTTCTTCATTGTATGGCGATTGCATGGGATTGGCGAGTACTAAATTCAGATAGTTATCAACAATCTTTATTCTCAGTTCTACAGTCTCATTTACAATATTATCGTGGACTTTTACTATTGTTTCTCCAGTCTGTTTGGGGTGAATCTCTAAATTACCCATACCAATGGGGCTTGATAAATCTACCATAGCTTCTAATATTTCCGGATTGTTTACTTCTATCGTGTAGTCCCGGTTTCCTCCTCTTATCATGATATTCTTTGCCCCCGTTAAAGGACGTTCGTAATAGTTTTTTTCAAATGACAGGTGAAATATCTGTTTGTCATTATCGGTATCTTCTTCACAACTGATAAAGGTTAATGTAAATAGGAATAACATCAGTATTCCAAATAAATTCTTTGTTTTCATATAACTATTCTTTTTTATTGTAAAATTACAATAAAGCCTTTTATGGAGAACAATATATTTTATTCAATTACAGTCTATAAACCAAATTCTCAACATATGTTGAGAATTACTTGTCAAAACTTACCATTTTTCTTATTCTACTCATGTGTGTCGGTGTTATTCTCAAGTAAGACGGAATCTCCTTTATGGAAATGAGTTGGAGTAAATCCGGGCTTCTTCTAATAAGTTGTCTGTATCGTTCTTCAGGAGTCAGCCTATAAAAATCGGTATATCTTGAATAGGTTTGAAAGCACATTTGTTCTGCTGCGATACGTGCTATATATTGATTTTCCATGCTTCTTTCAAATTCTTCTTTCAGTCTTTCAGAATGGCAAATATATATTCTGCAAGCTGTCAAAGCCTGTATGGAAATCTCAGACTTGATATTATAAAGACATGTGGGATAATCAGCCATAAATTCGCCTGCAAAGGAAAATCCTGTATTATATTCTTTTTTTTCTGTCACGTTGTAGCAAGTGTATTTTATAATACCTGATTCTATATATCCCCAATAAGGAAATATATCTCCTTCTTTTGAGATGTATTCTCTTTTTTTATAGGTATATGCGCTTCCATATTTTAGGCATAAGCTCTTAAAAAAAGTCAGTGGGTATGTTAGACATATATGTGTTAAATACATCTATTTTCATATATTAGTCATTTTAGGAAGTTGTTTTCTTGCAAGTTTATGGGAATCATCATTAATTTTGCCACTTTGACACTCAATCATTCGCCCTAAAATTATCTATTTTATTTATGAAGGCCAAAGGTTTTTCATCTTCTATACTGAAGACGATTCATTTTATAAAATGAGTCCGCGTTAAAATCATTCTTTCACATATAACTGAAAAAACATTTTAAAGCGGACTCAACAATAGAAATTACTTAAGCTTGAACGATACAGGTATGGTGTATTTTACTCTTACAGGCTGTCCTTTCTGCATACCAGGTTTCCATTTCGGCATGGCTTTCAGTACACGCAAAGCCTCTTCATCAAGGGCTGGATCGATGGAACGTACAACTTTAAACTCGGTAGGAGTTCCGTCTTTTTCTACTACAAACTGTACAATGACGCGATCTTCTATTTTGCGTTCTTGTGCCGATTTGGGATACTTGATATTCTCTTGAAGGAAAGTCATCAGTTCCTGCATTCCTCCTGAATATTCAGGCATCTGTTCTGCTACATCGAATGCTTTTTCTTCCGCAGGATTCTCTGCTGGAGTTTCCGCTGCATCCGGACTAACTGGTGTGACAACTTCTTCTTTTGCATCTGTCTTTTCTGATGCATCCTGCGAACAGGAGATGTTTCCGGCAACGAGTAGAGCAAAGGCCGGAAGGGTGAACAGTGCATATTTAATATGCGCTGCACCATTTGATTTTTTCTTGTTCATCATAATGATACGTTGTTTAAGATGAGAAAAATTAAAATTATTGGATAACCCGTACTTGTGATTGTATGCCAATCCAAGCAGGTGATATTGATAACTTTTAGTGGAAAATCCTGCCTCCATTACTTTCTTGTCGGCTAAGAATTCCAAATTAAGTCTGACTTCTCGTTTTATCAGCCAGACAAAAGGATTTATCCAGCAGCAGATGCTGATTATTTCGGCAATAAGAATATCGACGGAATGCTTTTGCTTTACGTGAGCCAATTCGTGTGTCAGGATCTCGTCCATTTCGTTTTCCTTTACGACAGTTGGATTAATGAAAATCCATCCAAAGAAAGAAAACGGTCCGGAAGGATTTTTCAGGCATTTTACGCAGATACCGTTTATCATCTTCGTTGGCGTGTGCAAAATGATACGATACAGACTGATTACCTGAATAAAGAACCTGATGGTCAGTAGTGCTATTCCGGCAAGATAGATATATTTGATCCATTCGGACAGGATGAATACCTGATTCCCTGTTCCCGCAGCTTTACTTCCTACTACAATCTCTGGCAACACTACCGAATAGTCAAAGTGAGTGAGCATAATCAGGCTGTCACGACTTTCCATCCATTCCCGTATGTCGATGAGAGGCAGGATAAAAGGTAAGATAAGCGATACCATCAGGATGAATCTTCGTGAGTGGAAGAATGTATCCTGTGTACACAGCAGCTTATACAATGCGTAAAACAGAATCAATCCAATATTGACTTGAAGAAGATATAGCATATAAAAGAAGTATTATATATCTGTAGATGTTTATTCGTGGATTTCAAACTTTTATTTGTTTTCCTGCTTTTCAATCAGATCGATAATCTCGTTGAGCTCGTCTTTGGAGATTTTCTGTTCTTTGGCAAAAAACGAAACCATTTCCTTATAAGAGTTGGCAAAATAATTACGCACGATATTTCCCACGGAGTTGCTGGTATATTCTTCCTGCTTTACCAGTGGCGTGTACCGGTACGTGTTTCCAAATCTTTCGGCTTTCAGATATCCTTTGCGCTTCAGATTGTTCACAATCGAGGCTACTGTCGTGTAAGGAGGCTTCGGTTCATCATAACATGTCACGATCTCTTTCACAAAACATGGTCCTAAGTTCCAGATAAAGCGCATGGCTTCTTCTTCTTGATAAGTTAGCTTTTCCATATTGAATGAGTTTTATTACGAATTTTTCGCAAATCTACGAAAATATCGTAATACGTGTCTATTCAAAAGGTTAATTAATTTAAAAGAAATCTTTTTTCAAGAAAATCATCATATGTTTTATGCCATAATCCGGAATTGATCGGGATAAAAAACCGCTGTTGTACCTTGATTCTCATGGTTTCATGTAGTCTATATTTCGAAGAAAAGATTTGAATAATTATGGATGGTAAATTTATACCCATGTCGTGTTGTGGACTTTCGTATTCCGTTTGGGCATCAGTCTGTCAATAGACTTCTGCTGTTAAAATAGGTTAGAAGGTAATAGTTATATGAATTATTTCATTTATATTTAAATTTATAATTAAACTATGAAACATATGAAAGGGGGACGCTTTATTATAGTATCTGCACTTTGTTTATTTTGTTCGGAGATTTATGCTCAGGAGCATATCAAGAACGACAGTGTAAAACTGAATACAGATAGTTTGATCATGCTGCGTGAGCATATGATGTCTCCTCAAGTGGGTGAATACTCGGCAGACTTTAGAGAAAATATGCTGAATGATCCTATGACCGAAATTCCAGAAGTACAGAATATAGAATTTAAACTACGTAAGCCCTTCTATATACCTCCTTATTATTCCAATTCTTCTCTCAGGTTTTATGGCGATTATACAACAAGCGGACGAATCTTTCCGAATTTCTATGGCAGTGGTATGCAGGAAACATTGCCCGGACTGGGAAGGCTTAATCAGGCTTCACTCTTTTATCGTTATGACCTGAATGATTATTTTTCTATTCAGACAGGGGTGAATGCTGTTAAGTATAATTTTCCGATGAGTGTGGGACAGTCTTTGGGGACTTTTGGAAGCATAACCTATCATCCTACAGATAGACTTCGGATAAGTGCTTTTGGCTCTTATTCGCCGGATAGTCGTTATGGCTTTAATCGGAATGTGTACGGAGCTACTGTGGGTTATGATTTTACAAATCGGTTTGGTATGGAAGTGGGTGTGCAGAGATATTATGATCCTCAACGGGGATGGCAGACTGTTCCGATTGTTACACCTTATTATAAATTCAATAAATTCGATTTGGGCATTGATGTGGGTGGAATACTGTATGAAATACTAAGAAGTGTCGTTATTGACAAGCGGGGCGGCTCACCGGTTATCATGCCTCCCGGAAGATGAAACTGAGGGAATATACAGTTTGAAAATTAATTCAGAGGTTGATTGTAATGAGGAATCTATGTAATATATTGTGGCTGAGCTTGTGTATGTGTTTGGCCGGATGTAATAATCATGTTTTTATAGACGACTATTTGCCTGACGTGCCGACTATACAGTTGTCGGAAACGGATACGGTTGCCAGAATAGCCTTTAAGTCGGATAATTGGGATATTTTGAATATATATGGAACCTATGAGAATGTATGGGGAGTGATTTGTGACCTCGAGGGGAAGCCCGACGGGAGAAATTTTCCTTTGGAGAACGGCGAAAATGCTGTAATTAAGTTAGGTTATGATTATTGTGACTTCAGGGTAGAGAAAAGGAATGGTCGGGAACTCTGTATTTTCTCTGGTGATAATAGGAATGGAAAAGCATTTGATGTCGAGATAGTTGTGGGCAATGAATACGAAATAAAGTCCATTCCGGTGTCATTGGTTCCTACTTCGAAATATGAAGTTGACAGCATCGTATATGATTGGGAGAGTTTATCTTATTCCGACAATATGCTGGAGCCTGATTATTGGGTGATGATAGATAATACTCAGTCCACTCAACCTACGAGTTGGAACTTCGATCCGATGGAATCATCTTTCCCGCGTAAGATCTCTTTCAGAGATAAAAGTGGGTGGAATGAAGAAAAACAGTACAAATGTTTTTTAGGAACTCCCTTGCCGTTGGTAGTCATTCCCGATTTTATAGACGGAAAACCAGTATTGGAAGACACGAAAGTGGAATTTGGAAGCGATTCCCAGCAAATCGACAATGTCATCAATTCCAGCTTGGTCGGGAAGAAATATACGATTCCTCCTGGTGAGAAATGGAAAATTTCTGTCGATTATCTGATAGAGCAATATTGGATAAATTATAAATTGTACACTTCCCATCCTTTTAGCGGAAGGAAGAAAACGTTTGAAGGTACCATTTATAGTAAACGGCCCTACGAATTTTATATAACTCCTGAAAAACAAGAGTAAAATGAACAGAAAAACGAATAGGCTTATAGCTGTGTGTATGTTTTTATGCATGTCTGTTTATGTCATGGCAAGTAGCAAGGATAGTACAAGTCAGCGATTAATCCATATAATAGGGGTCGATTTCCGACCTGCTTATACATTTCCTACCAATGGATTTTTTAAAGGTGCGAATGCTGCACAAACTCCTGTCAGGAAGACTTTCTCAGGACATGTGAAGTATGGATTTAAATTCGCCCCCGATACTTATTGGGGACGTATGTATCCATATGCTATACAAGGTCTTGGAGTAGGATATAATACCTTTTTCAATTCATCCGAGATAGGTAATCCGCTGGCTGTCTATGCCTTTCAAACATATAGGATTGCCAGTATAACCCGTCGTTTGTCTTTCGACTATGAGTGGAATTTTGGAGCTTCCTTCGGGTGGAAGAAATACGATAAGGAAACCAATCCGATGAATAATGTAGTTGGCTCGAAAATAAATGCCTATATTAATTTCGGCTTGTTGCTTAACTGGCAGATTGATGCTTGTACAAACCTGCGGGCCGGAGTTGGAGTTACACATTATTCGAATGGCAATACGGGATATCCTAACTCTGGAGTTAATACGATAGGCGGAAATATCGGGCTGATACGCTACTTCGGCGGCAAGGAGAAGCTTGAATTGTATGATAGAAGATATGCTACTTATCGGAATAGAAATGTGTTCAAGCCCTATATCAGTTATGATCTGATTGTATATGGAGCTTTGAAAAAGAAAGGAGTATTTCCTCCCGAAAGTTCTCCGGTGCTTGTACCTGGTTCTTTTGCTGTAGGAGGATTGAATTTTACTCCGATGTATAATTTCAGTAACTATTTTCGTGCCGGTTTGTCGCTGGATGCGCAATATGATGAGAGTGCTAACATAAACGAACATATAGCCAATACTGTAGGTGGCGTTGATGCGGAGAATATCCGGTTTCACCGGCCACCACTGAAAGAACAACTGGCTGTTGGATTGTCGGTTCGGGCAGAGATTGTCATGCCTATTTTTTCGATTAATTTGGGTGTCGGACGGAATATTCTATGTAAAGGAGCAGATACTGATTCATTTTATCAGATTGTAGCCTTGAAGACAGATATCACTAAAAATTTATTTTTGCATGTAGGATATCAGCTTTACAAATTCAGGAAGCCGAATAACTTGATGCTGGGAGTGGGAGTTCGGTTTAATGCTAAACGGTAAGCTCATTTGAAAAAGGCTTTTGGATTTCTTTTATTTGTTGGTTTATCCTTACATTTGTATGATCATAAGAAAAGATATAATAACAGAGTTTTAAGATACTATGAAAAATTTGATTCTACCGATAGGAGCCCTTGCTCTTTATTCATCGGCTTTTGCACAACAGTTGCCGGAGCGTCCGAATGTGTTGCTTATTTATGCCGATGATATCGGTTATGGGGATTTGAGTTGTAACGGAACTTCGGCTGTACGTACGCCCAATGTGGAAAGACTGGCTTCCGAAGGAATTCGTTTTACGAATGCTCATTGTGCGGCTGCTACAAGTACTCCTTCGCGTTATGCCTTGCTGACAGGAGAGTATGCCTGGCGTAGGAAGGGAACCGGCATTGCAGCGGGAAATGCTGCCATGATTATAACTCCCGAACGTTATACCATTGCTGATATGTTTAAGGATGCGGGTTATCAGACAGGGGTAGTAGGAAAATGGCATCTCGGATTGGGGAATGAAACCGGCAAGCAGGATTGGAATGGTGTGGTCAAGCCTAATCCGGCAGATATTGGCTTCGATTATTCTTATATCATGGCGGCAACCGCCGATCGTACTCCATGCATCTTTATGGAGAATGGCAAGGGAGTTGGATTGGACCCTGATGATCCTGTGTATGTAAGTTATACAAAGAATTTTCCCGGTGAACCTACGGGGAAGGATAATCCGGAACTTTTGCGTATGCTTCCTTCGCATGGTCACGACCAGTCTATCGTCAATGGAATTTCACGTATCGGATATATGAAAGGTGGAAAGAGTGCTTTGTGGAAAGACGAAGACATAGCCGATAGTATAACCGCCCATGCCATCCGCTTTATAGAGAAGAGTCAGCAGTCGAAGGAGCCTTTCTTCCTCTACTTGGCTACAAACGATATTCATGTACCTCGTGTTCCTCATAAGCGCTTTGCCGGTAAGAGTGGGTTAGGCCCTCGTGGCGATGCATTGTTGTCTTTCGACTGGACTGTGGGGCAGGTGATGGAAACATTGAAAAAACTGAATCTGGATGATAATACGATTGTGATTCTCTCGAGCGACAATGGTGCCGTTATTGATGACGGTTATCAGGATCAGGCGGTCGAGCTGTTGGGCAACCACAAGGCTACTGGTGTGTACAGAGGCGGTAAATACAGTAGTTATGAGGGCGGAACGCGTGTTCCATGCATTATACGCTGGAAGGGACAGATTACCCCCGGAGTTTCAGACTATTTGGTGAGTCAGGTTGACTGGTTTGCATCGTTTGCTTCGATGTGTGGTGTTAACCTTCCAGAAGGGAGTGCACCCGATAGTGAAAATCACTTGAATTCGTGGATGGATGCCAAGCAGGAAGGACGATCATGGACCGTGGAACATAATGTGCAGAATAACTTGTCGATAACAGACGGTGTGTGGAAGTATATTCCTGCGGCAGATGGACCTGCTGTCAACAAACAGACTAATACGGAATTAGGAAACAATCCAGCTGAGGATCAGCTATATGACTTGACTTCTGATCCGGGGGAACATTTCAATGTGGCCAATGAAAATCCGGAGCTTGTTCAGCAAATGCGTAGCGAACTTTTGAGGATTATTGATAGTGGTCTGCATTATAAAAGCCTGAAAGAGTAGAAAAAAGACGAATAATACATCAAGAATGGCATGTCCGATGATATTGCAAGATTCGACCGGACATGCCATTCTTATTTTTTTTATAGGTAAAGCTTCTAAGAAGACTTATATTTATTGTGCTTTGGCTGCGTCTTTATTGGACTTATTTCCCTGACGCTTGTTGTAGGGACGTCTTTTCCCTTTATTTTTTGCATTTTGATTTCTTCCTTTTTTGTGATTATCCCGTGGAGCATATTCAGGAGCTTCACCAAGTTCTTCTGGAACAGGAATTTTATAGATATCTTTTCCAAGGAAGTTTTCTATCTGCTTAAATTTGCTTTGTTCTGTTTCGCTGACGAAAGTAATGGCACATCCGTCATTGTTGGCACGTGCCGTACGGCCAATGCGGTGTACATAGTCTTCACTGTCGTTAGGAACATCGTAGTTGATGACCAGTCGGATATCGTCTATATCAATTCCACGTGCTACGATATCTGTAGCAACCAGCATACTGATTCGTCCGTTGCGGAACTCATGCATGATTGCATCACGCTGGCTTTGTTCCAGGTCGGAATGCATTTCTCCTACATTCAGGTTCATGCGTTTCAGTGATTTGGCTACCTCTTTTACTTTCAGTTTGGAAGAAGCGAAAATGATGACTCGTTCAGGTTTCTGTTGCTTGAACAGGCTTTCTATGATACCTAACTTTTGTGCCTCGTAACAGATATATGCAGCCTGAATGATTTTTTCCGCCGGTTTAGATACTGCCAGCTTCACCTCTACCGGATTTTGCAGAATCGTTTTTGCCAGTTGCTGTATTTTGGCGGGCATGGTAGCGGAGAACATAATGGTCTGTCGCTCTTTAGGCAGATATTTAACTATTTGCATGATATCATCAGCAAATCCCATATCTAGCATACGGTCTGCTTCGTCGAGGATAAAGAAAGAAACCTTCGACAGGTCGACATACCCCAGACTTAAATGGCTGATTAAACGCCCGGGAGTGGCGATGACAACGTCTGCTCCTAAGGTCAGACCTTTCTTCTCTTGTTCGAAACGTACTCCGTCGTTTCCTCCATAGATGGCAACACTCGATACTGGCATGAAATAGGAAAAGCCTTCCATTTGCTGGTCTATCTGTTGTGCCAGTTCACGGGTGGGGGACATGATGACACAGTTTATGGCATCGGCGGGATAGCCTCCTTTGCTTAGCTGGTTGATGACTGGCAATAAATATGCAGCAGTCTTTCCTGTACCAGTCTGTGCCACACCAATTAAATCTTTTCCTTCTAAAATAACAGGAATCGTTTGTTCCTGTACAGGAGTACACTCCTGAAAGTTCATGGCATCGAGTGCCTGTAGTACACTATCTTCTAAATTCAGTTCTGAAAACTTCATATATTGTTTCTCAAAATAAATCAACTGTTTCCACGTTCGTCGAGATATGAATCCTTAAATCCTAAAAAGTATAATACGCCATCCAGTCCGATGGTATTTATAGACTGTTTTGCATTGGCTTTTACTTTAGGCTTGGCATGGAAGGCAATTCCTAGTCCTGCAACGGACAGCATGGGTAAATCGTTTGCTCCATCGCCTACGGCTATTGTTTGTGCGATATCGACATTTTCTACCTGTGCGAGAAGTTGTAACAGTTCAGCTTTACGCTTTCCGTCTACGATATCACCTACATAACGCCCGGTAAGCTTTCCATCTACAATCTCCAGATTATTCGCATATACGTAGTCAATGCCGAACCGTTCTTTCAGGTAATTGCCAAAATAAGTAAACCCGCCCGACAGGATGGCTATTTTATAGCCATAGCGTTTCAATACGTACATCAGACGTTCTACTCCCTCTGTAATGGGCAAGTGCTCGGCTATGTCTTTCATTACACTTTCATCAAGACCTTTGAGCAGAGCGACACGTTCCTTGAAACTTTCTCGGAAATCAATTTCCCCTCGCATGGCACGTGCAGTAATCTCTTGTACCTGTTCGCCTACACCGGCACGTTTAGCCAGTTCATCAATAACCTCTGTCTTTATCAGCGTAGAATCCATATCGAAGCAGATTAGTCTTCGCATCCGGCGATACATGGTATCTTTCTGGAATGAAAAATCCATGTCGAGTGTAGTACTCAGGCGCATCAGTTCGCTTTGCAGCTCGTCGATGTCACGTGGGGTACCACGAACCGAAAATTCAATACAGGCACGTACCTTTGCTTTTCGCTCGTCTAAGGGAACACGTCCGGTAAGGCGGCGGATGGCATCAATGTTCAATCCTTGGTTAGCCAGAATTTTGGTTGCTCCGGCTATCTGCTGGGCGGTCAGTTTACGTCCCAGCAATGTCAGGATATAGCGGTTTTTCCCTTGCATGCTGACCCATTCTTCGTATTCTTCACGAGATATTGGATAGAAGCGAATATTGATTCCCAGTTCCGATGCTTTGAAAAGCAGGTCCTTCATGATGTTGCCTGAATCTTTTTCACAACATTTGAAAAGAATACCCAGCGAGAGTGTGCTGTGAATGTCAGCTTGTCCGATATCCATTATGTCTACGTCATAACCCGAAAGTATTTCGGTAATGGAAGCAGTAAGACCTGGACGGTCTAAGCCACTGATACGTATAAGTATGAGTTCGGTAGTTGTTTTATCCATGTATATAATGCTGATATTAGTTGCAAATATACTGTTTTTCTTGATTTCCTTACCATAAAGTGACATAGTTTTATGGAGAATATACTGGGGTAAAAGTATAAAAATATGTTGCAAAACATGAAAAATGGCATTTTTATTAGCCTGTGAAATAAAAAGTCGTTATCTTTGCCGCAGATTTCTCAAAAATATGAAATGAAACCTTTGTATAAAGGTGTCTTTCATCAAGCAATGTTCCGGGTAGAAATCACTGTGAAAGGGCAGTCCCGGATAGTATTAACTAAAATCAAATTACATGATTAAAAGTGTAAAATGGTTTTTTGTTGTATTAATTTTAGGTTCCCTAATCTCTCTGAGCTTTAGCAAGGAGAGCGTTCCAGCAGAGAAACTGAAGCTGGGTGATAAAGCCCCTCAGTTGATGCTTTGCGATTCAGTGCAGTTGCTCAACCTGCACGATGCCCGTGAGGGTTATACTTTGTTGAGCTTCTGGGCAAGTTACGATGCAGCGTCCAGAGAAAAAAATGCTGCATTGGCACATCTGGCAGATAAATACAGCCAGATAAAGTTGATTTCTGTTTCTTTTGACCGCTATGCATCGGTTTTTAATGCAACGGTAAAGCAGGATGGATTGGCAAAGACTGACTGCTATGTAGAAACAGATGGTTCCGATTCGGAAATATTCCGGGCGTACGACCTGGAACGCGGCTTTAAGAATTATCTGATTGACAGCCGCGGTGTGATTGTGGCAAAGAATGTGACCACTTCCGAATTGGCTTCTTTCCTGAACTGATGTCGGGCGAGAAGGTGGAGGTAGAAAATATTTGAATACAACAAAAAGCAAAAAGTTGCCCTCTATACGGAATTTTCCGGGAGCGGGCAACTTCTTTTTTATCTATTGTTTCTTATTAATTAATCTCTATTCTTGTTCTGGGGTGCATAGGGTCTTACATAATAATTTATGGTTAGCCTTATCTATTTGCTGCTTGTCTAAATGTTTTATATATATACGGGTTGTTCGTTCCGATGTATGTCCTAATCCTTCACTGATAATAGACAGAGGGATTCCGTATTCTCGAGCCAAAGTGGCCCATGTATGGCGAGAAACATAAGATGATAAATTACATTTCAATCCTAACAACATTCCTATTCTGTTTAACCGTTTATTATATAATCCTAATTGATAGCGATATTCTTTGTAACATTGTTCAGCTTCTGTACTTGTTAATATAGGAAAGAGATATCCGGCCCGGGAGGTGCCCCGATAGCGCTTGATTATTTTATAAGCAGGTATTTCTAAGCGTACAGAAAGAGATTGATGGGTTTTGCTGCGTTGATATTTCAGGTAACCATTTTTTATATGTGAGTATTGCATATAAGCAATGTCGATAAAAGAAATGCCACGGGTATAGAAGCTAAATAGAAAGATATCTTTAGTCAGCTGCATGGCAGGATTCGAGGTGCAATCTAATTGAGTAAGCTTCCGGATGAGCATGCATGAAACGGCCCGTTTGCGTGTACTTTCTGTTCCTGTAAATACGTTGTTAAAAGGCAATTGCTGAATCACTAATTGCTGATTGACGGCTTTGTTGTATATGGCTCTTAGTGAACGCATATAGCATGAAATCGTATTGAGGCTACATGCTCTTTTTTTCAGGAAACTTTCAAAATTGTCTATAAACTGTACCGTGATGTGATTGAATGGAAGAACAGTTGATTCTGTATATTCTCGCAGACGTTTTATTGCTGTGCGATAATTGCGTGAAGTGTTATATCTGCGATTGAGCTCTAATTCGTTAGCTTCATGGTCGGCAAAGTCAAAGAAGTTTGTTTGTGAGTTGTCCTCGACAGATGAGTTGGGTGGTATTTTAATTTGATTGTACTTATTTTGTATTGACTGGACTGATTGTTTTAATTCTTCGTTGACAAGCTGAGCAAGTTCTTTGCTGTGTGCTTGGTTTTCCTTATCAAAAGAAATTTGTAAATTGATCGTTACAGTGAACATGGTTTATATCATTTAAAAAGTGAATGAAAAGCAATATAAACCATTAAACGGCAGTTATGTTTTTATTGCCGGAAGATTTCAGTCATATAATGTGTGAGTATAGCACGTTATATGACTGAAAAAATATTTTCTATTTATTTGGGGGCTTTCCGATACAAATAGATGGCAATGAAAAGATATAGTACATTCGGTATCCATACCGCTATGGCGGGCGACACATTACCGTTTATGGCGAAAGTAGACGAAATGGTCTGGAACAGAATGTACGAGAAACTGAGGGCAAGTCCGATACCGAGGTGCAATCCCATGCCTCCTTTTACTTTTCGGGAAGAAAGGGACAGTCCGATGGATGTCAGGATGAATGCGGCGAACGACATGGCAATGCGCCGATGATATTCCACCTCAAACTCTTTGATATTGGCAAAACCTCGCTGTTTCTGTTTCGATATGTATTCTCGCAGTTGCGGGCTGGTCATTGTTTCCTGCTGTCCGCGTGTAATCAGAAAATCCTGAGGCTCCATGTTGATAATAGAATCCAAACGATCTCCACGCGTAATGATTTCACGCATTCCTCTCATCTCACGTATCATGTAATCTCTGATAATCCAGCGGTGATACATGGTCGTGTCGTACGTGGCGCGACGTGCCGTAAGGTGAGATACGAGTTTGTGGTCTTCAAACTTATCCAGCGAGAAATGATATCCACTTTTACTGTAGGCGTCGTATCGTTCCATGTAAGCGACGACTCCGGTATCTACTTCCAACTGAATGTTTCGTGCATAATCTGCCGATTTCTTTTTCTTGTATAGTTCTTCAAACTTCAGGCGGGTTACACTTCCCGTAGGAATTACTTCCGTTCCCAGTACAAAGGTAACAGCCGAAATGATGGCTGCCGAAATCATGTACGGTACCATGAGTCGCTTAAAGCTCATTCCGGTAGAAAACATGGCGATGATCTCGGAGTTTTCCGCCAGCTTTGAGGTAAAGAAGATTACCGCGATGAAAACGAACAACGGACTGAACAGATTTGTATAATAAGGTATAAAGTTCAGATAATAATCAAAAACAATGGCTTTCAGCGGTGCCTTGTTATTGATAAAGTGGTCGATATTTTCGTTGACATCAAATACTACGGCAATAGAAATAATCAAGGCGATGGCGAAAAAGTATGTACCCAGGAACTTGACAATAATATAGCGGTCAAGCCTTTTCAGCCATTTCCTCTTAAAAAGTTCTTTCAGTTGAAGTTTGCTTATCAGTTTCATTGCCTGAATCTTTTATAATCTTGTAGAAATGCGTTTCACCATGGCAGGCTTCCAGGTTGAGAAGTCGCCAGCAATGATGTGTTTACGCGCTTCGCCTACCAGCCACAGGTAAAAAGCCAGATTGTGGATGGAAGCTATCTGCAGGGCCAGCAGTTCCTGTGCGTGGAACAGGTGGCGCAGATAGGCACGGCTGTACATCGTATCGACATACGAAGCTCCGTCGGCTTCGATAGGAGAGTAGTCGTATTCCCATTTCTTGTTGCGCATGTTCATGATACCGTCTTTGGTAAAGAGCATGCCGTTTCGTCCGTTGCGGGTAGGCATTACACAGTCGAACATGTCAACACCGCGTTCAATACCTTCCAGAATATTTACCGGAGTCCCGACTCCCATGAGGTAGCGCGGACGGTCGGTAGGAAGTATCTCATTGACTACTTCAATCATTTCGTACATCTTTTCAGTAGGTTCGCCTACTGCCAGTCCGCCGATTGCGTTTCCATCGGCATTTTTCGATGCGATGTATTCTGCCGAGCGGCGGCGCAAGTCCGGATAAACGCAACCTTGTACGATAGGGAAGAGCGACTGCTGGTAACCGTACTTAGGTTCCGTTTCGTTGAAACGGGCGATACAGCGGTCCAGCCAGCGGTGAGTCAGTTCCATCGATTTCTTGGCATAATCATAATCGGCAGTTCCGGGAGTACATTCATCGAAAGCCATCATGATATCGGCACCGATGGTACGTTCGATATCCATCACACGTTCCGGTGTGAACATGTGTTTGGAACCGTCAATATGCGAACGGAACTCTACTCCTTCCTCTTTCATCTTACGGATACCCGACAGCGAAAAGACCTGAAAGCCACCACTGTCTGTCAGCATCGGGCGGTCGAAGCCATTGAACTTATGAAGTCCGCCTGCCTTCTCCAGGACATCAAGTCCCGGGCGAAGGTAGAGGTGATACGTATTTCCTAAGATAATCTGTGCCTTGATGTCATCTTTCAGTTCGTGCAGGTGGACAGCCTTTACGCTGCCCAGCGTACCCACCGGCATGAAGATAGGCGTTTCTATCTGTCCGTGGTCGGTTGTAATGAGTCCCGCACGGGCATTGGAACGCGGATCTGTATATTGTAATTCAAATTTCATGTTCTTAAAAACAGGCTTTTACTTTTCTTTGTCTTTGTCTTTATCCTTATCGTCGGTTACGGTAAAATCGATAGCATCGGCTACTTTCTCGTCGGTCAGTGCCAGCGCAAGTACCTCCTTGATATCTTTTACATAATGGAAGTTCAGACCTTTCAGATACAACGGCTGGATCTCTTCAATGTCTTTGCGGTTTTCTTCGCACAAGATAATGTCGGTAATGCCCGCACGTTTGGCTGCCAGAATCTTTTCGCGGATTCCACCCACGGGAAGTACTTTACCACGCAGGGTTATTTCTCCTGTCATGGCTAGATTTGCCTTCACTTTACGCTGGGTAAGGGCCGAAGCCAATGAGGTGACCATCGTAATACCGGCAGACGGTCCGTCCTTTGGAATAGCTCCTTCCGGCACATGAATGTGAATGTTCCAGTTGTCGAAAATACCTTCCGGCAGATCGAGCAGATGGGTATGTGCCTTTAGATATTCCAGCGCCAGCATAGCCGATTCCTTCATGACATCTCCCAGATTTCCGGTCAGGGTAAGGCGTCCGCCTTTTCCTCTGCTCAGACTTGTTTCTACGAACAGAATTTCTCCGCCTACGGCCGTCCATGCAAGTCCCGTTACCACTCCGGCATAATCATTTCCCTGATATTTGTCGCGTGAGTATTCGGGCACACCCAGATATTGTCGGATGTCAGCCGGTTTCAGTTCATGCAATCCTTCAAACTTGTCGCTGGCTATTTCGAGAGCTATCTTTCGCATCACCTTGCCGATTTTCTTTTCCAATTCACGTACACCACTTTCGCGGGTATAGTTTTCTATGATATCCTCGATGGCAGCTTTGGTGAATTTTACATGTTCTTTCTTCAGACCGGTTGCTTCCATCTCTTTCGGGATAAGGTGACGGCGTGCAATTTCAATCTTTTCTTCCGTAATGTATCCGCTTACTTCGATGAGTTCCATACGGTCGAGCAGCGGAGTAGGGATGGTTCCCAAGTTGTTGGCCGTCGCGATGAACATTACCTTCGACAGGTCATAGTCTATGTCGATGTAATTATCGTGGAATGCATTGTTCTGTTCGGGATCCAACACTTCCAGCATAGCCGATGCAGGGTCTCCCTGACGGTCGCTGCTGAGCTTGTCAATCTCATCGAGAATAATGACCGGATTAGATGTTTCCGCCTTAATGAGACTCTTGATGATACGTCCCGGCATGGCTCCGATATACGTTTTGCGGTGTCCGCGTATTTCGGCTTCATCGTGTACACCTCCCAGCGACATACGTACATATTTACGCTTCAAGGCAGCGGCGATGGAACGTCCCAGCGAAGTCTTACCCACTCCCGGAGGACCGTAAAGACAGATAATCGGCGATTTCAAATCACCTTTCAGTTTCAGTACGGCGAGGTGTTCCAGAATACGTTCCTTTACCTTTTCCAGTCCGTAATGATCCTTGTTCAATACCTTTTCGGCATTAGGTATATTCAGTACGTCTGTAGAATATACGTCCCACGGCAGTGCCAGCAGGGTTTGCAGGTAAGTGAGCTGAACGTTATAGTCGGGCGACTGCGGATTGATGCGTTCCAGTTTCGAAACTTCACGTTCGAAGACATCGGCAACTTCCTTTTTCCATTTTTTTGCCTTGCCCTTGTTGCGCAGTTCGTCTATTTCGTCTTCCTGACCGCGTCCCAGTTCATCTTGTATGTTCTTGATCTGCTGTTGCAGGAAGTATTCACGCTGTTGCTTGTCCAGGTCTTCCCGTGTACGCATCTGGATATCCTGTTTCAGGTTTGCCAGCTTCGTTTCTCGGTTCAGTATCTGTATCAGACTGTACAGGCGGTCCTTCAGCGTATTTTCTTTCAGCAACTGGAACTTATCCTCGATGGAAAGAGGGAAGTTGGTGCAGATATAATTTACGAGCACATGATTTTTAGGCAGATTTTTCAGCGCGAAAGCAATATCCGGACTCATGTGGTCGGCTACATCGATAAAGTTATTGCTCAGTTCGATACATGTATCCATGAGAGCCTTGAACTCGTCCGAATCCGTAGGTTCCATCTGCTCTTCTATCAGGCTGACCTTTCCTTTCAGGTAAGGACGTGCAGCGGTAGCCTCATCCAGATGTACCTTTACATTACTTGCCTGCAGGATTACGGTCGTGTTTCCGCCCGGCATTTCGAATACGCGCAATACGCGTCCGATAACAGCAATAGGATACAAATCCGACAATCCAGGCTCTTCTACTTCCATGGCTTTCTGCGTTGCAATGACGATGTGTTTCTTTTCCTTCATCGCTTCATGTACGAGTTTCAGCGTAGTACGTCTTCCTGCCGTAACGGGCATGACTACGCTAGGAAACATCACCATGTTACGCAGTGTCATGATGGGGATTTCCTTCTCCAGTTCATCGGCAGATAGATTTTCGGGCGCTGTATCGATCTCAGTCACCATGGAGAGTTCGTCATCTCCTGCTTTCTTCAAACTATCTGTGTCTATTTTTTTTCTTCTTACCATATTCGCGTTTTTGTGTATTTTTAATGAGAGCGTATTTCAAAGCTCAGAAACGAGCACAAAGTTAAACATTCCGCTTTGAATACGGAAACAGATTTGTTGTAAATACAACATGGCTAACAAAATAAATGCTATTTTTGCGTCCGAAAGCAATGTATTTTATTTATTTTTGACGGAAAATAAGAATTGTAAGTAATATGCCTAATCCATATTTCAAGTTCAAGCAGTTTACGGTTTATCACGACCGGTGTGCGATGAAGGTGGGTACCGACGGGGTACTTTTGGGGGCGTGGGCACAGGTGGACAATGCTCGGAGGATACTCGATGTAGGCACAGGTACAGGGTTGATTGCGCTGATGACGGCCCAGCGTTCGCAGGCCCATATCATGGGAATAGATATTGATGAAAAGGCGGTAGGGCAGGCGGAAGAGAATGTGAAGGCCTCTCCGTGGAAGGAGAGAATCAGCATTTGCAGGAAAGACGTGATGCAGATGTGTAGGGAAGTTGACGGAACTTTCGATGCCATAGTGTCTAATCCTCCTTACTTTGTGGAAAATGTGCATTGTCCGGATGCACGCAGGAATGTGGCACGCCATACGGGGGGTCTTACCTTTGGCGAGTTACTGGCAGCAGTGGAAAGGTTGCTGGCCGACGACGGAACTTTTTCGGTGATTATCCCGACGGATGCCGCAGACGACTTTATTTCTCTGGCAGCTGGTAAACATTTGTATCCGAACCGTAAAACACTGATACATACAAAGCCGGATGCTATGCCCAAACGGGTATTGCTGGCTTTTGGGCGGCAAATCTGTGCATGTGCAACGGAGCATCTGGTCGTGGAGCTGGAACGCCACGTGTATAGTCCGGCGTATATTCGGCTGACAAAAGAATTTTACCTGAATATGTGACTGGATCCCTGCTGACAGGTGCTGGAAAATTTGTACAAATTTTCCGATTTTTTGTACAAAAAAATAAAAAATGTCCCGATGTTTTCGGAAGAACATTGGGACATTTTTCTGTCATCGTGGTGACGTTTGCCAGAGGCAGCGCCATTAATCTCTTTTTGAAAGCCGGCGCAGCAGGTTGTGGTTGATCTGCAATAGCTCTTTATGCTTGCGGGCAATGGTCGACGTGATGGGGCGGCTACCGATAAAGTCTGTAAAATGTTGGAGTATATTGAATGCTTCGATGGCCGATTTTCCCCTTTGAGGGGCAATGACATTCAGTCCCTTGGAGATGATTTCCACTTCCAGGTCTTTCCCTCCCATCGCGGGATCTCCGTCGAAATGGAAGACACCTTCCTGCGTACGGTGTATTGTTATTTTTTTCTCTTTCAGCGTTTTGATACGACTGTTCTGGTCGATTGTCTTGTTGAAGAGCTGGAACGACAGCGCCGGCACGTCGAGCACGGTAAACGGTTCCAGTATCGTGACGTCCATCATGCCGTCTGTCAGCGAAGCCTGGGGAGCGATGTATGCATTGTTGCCGTATTGGGAGGCATTGGCACAGGCTATCAGGAAAGCCTTGTAACGTACCGTGCCCGTTGCGTTTTCTATTTCATACGTTTCGGGACGATAGGTAAGACTCTCATGTAAGGTATTTTCCAGGTAAGTGAGCAGTCCTCTTTTCCCGGAATCGGCAAATTTCAGGCTGACGAATGCGTCGAAACCCACCCCGCAGGTGCAGAAGAACGGATGGGAGTCAATCAGACCGTAATCAATAGTCTTGATAAATCCCTGATTCAGCACTTCGATGGCGCCACGTGCTTCCAGAGGGATATGTAAGTGACGTGCCAGTCCGTTGCCTGAACCGCAAGGAATGATACCCATGGCCGTATCGGTATGTATCAGTGCCCGCCCGACTTCGTTGATTGTTCCGTCACCACCAATGGCAACAACGATATCCTTTTTCTCCTCAGCAGCCTGACGGGCTATTTCGGTAGCATGCCCGGCATATTCTGTCTTGCGGATGGTATAATCATATAATGTGTGATTCAGTCTTTTTTCCACCTGATGCAGGATAAACTCTTTGCTGTGAGTACCTGATATCGGGTTGACAATGAATACTATTTCTTTTTTTGAGTCCATTTTGTGTAAGGATCTTAGTCTGTTTAGTAAACAAAAATACGATTATTTTGTTTATTTCAGGGTACATTTTGTGCAGAAATGATGTTTACAGCGTTTTTTTTTACGCTAACAAGCGCTTGAAATAACGAAAATTATTATCTTTGCACACTCTTTTTATGAAATTGCCGGCATGAAAGAGTCCGGTTAATTATAATTAATGTAAGTCATCGGGCTTACTAGATATTAGAATATGGGATTATTACAAGACAAACTAAGTAAATTCAGAACACCTCAGATGTACATGGAGAGAGGTGTGTATCCTTACTTCCGCGAGATTGACAGCGCTCAAGACACAGAGGTAATGATGGATGGAAAGAAGGTTTTGATGTTCGGCTCTAATTCTTACATGGGTCTGACTCACGACCAACGTATCATCGACGCAGCCATAGCTGCTACCCGTAAGTACGGAACCGGATGTGCCGGCTCACGTTTGCTGAACGGAACCCTTGATATTCATGTTGAACTGGAGAAGGAATTGGCCGATTTTGTAGGAAAGGACGAAGCTCTTTGCTTTTCTACTGGTTTCACCGTTAATGAAGGTGTCATCCCGCAGTTGGCCGGACGTGGTGACTATATCATCTGTGATGACCGCGATCATGCTTCCATCGTCGACGGACGTCGTCTCTCTTTTGCTACTCAGCTGAAGTATAAGCATAACGACATGGAGGCACTGGAGAAGGAACTTCAGAAGTGTGAACCGGATGCCATCAAACTGATTGTTGTAGACAGTGTGTTCTCTATGGAGGGTGACTTGGCAAATCTTCCTGAAATTGTCCGCTTGAAGAAAAAATACAATGCAAGTGTTTATGTAGACGAAGCTCATGGTTTGGGTGTATTTGGTAAAGACGGACGAGGCGTATGCGATCACTTCGGTGTAACTAAGGATATTGATCTGATTATGGGTACGTTCTCTAAATCACTGGCTTCTATCGGTGGTTTCGTAGCAGGTGATAAGGATGTAATTAACTGGTTGCGTCACAATGCCCGTTCTTATATATTCCAGGCAAGTAATACGCCGGCTGCAACTGCTGCGGCAATGGAAGCTCTGCATATTTTCAAAACCGAACCTCAGCGTCAGGAAAACCTGTGGAAGATAACCAATTATGCTTTGAAGAGTTTCCGTGAAGCAGGCTTTGAAATCGGTGATACAGAAAGTCCTATCATCCCGCTGTATGTACGTGATACGGACAAGACGTTCGAAGTTACGAAGCTGGCTTTCGACGAAGGAGTATTCATTAATCCTGTTATTCCGCCGGCATGTGCGCCTCAGGATACATTGGTTCGTTTTGCATTGATGGCTACTCATACAAAAGAGCAGGTTGACTTCGCTATTGAGAAGCTGATTAAATGTTTCAAACAGTTGGATTTATTGAAGTAATAAATTATATTTTGACTTTTTAAAGGATTTGAAAGGAGGTTTTTACTATGGGAGCTGCCGGTAATAAAAAACCGAAAGGCATGCATAAAAAACATGCTCCGGCTTATCAAGTAGAAGAGGCCATTCATGAAAATGACCTGAAAAAAGGAAAAAAGAAATAAATCCGTAGCGGATTTATCGAGAAAGGGTTATATTTAGAGCGTCTGATGCCTTATGGCAAAAGCTCGGATATAACCCTTTTTGTATGTATGTTTTTAACTTTAATGGAATATGATACTGAATGAAAGAGACAGCCGTCATGAACAAGTGTTGCAGGTGGCGCAACAAATGATGACGGCGGCACGTACAGCTCCCAAAGGAAAGGGGGTAGACATTATTGAAGTGGCCATGGTGACGGAAAGCAACATCCGTATCCTTTCTGATACGATGAAGCAGATGTACGAAGACAATGGTTTTAAGTTTTTCCTGCGCGATGCGGATAACATTCTCCAGGCAGAGTGTGTGGTGCTGATAGGTACGCGCTCGCTTCCGCAGGGGCTGGATTGCGGACATTGCGGATATGAGCATTGCGGAGACCGCAAAAAGGGAGTGCCCTGTGCCATCAATAGTGTGGATGTAGGAATTGCCATCGGTTCGGCTTGTTCGGTAGCGGCCGACCATCGGGTAGATACACGTGTGATGTTCTCGGCCGGTCTGGCGGCCCAGCAACTGGACTGGCTGGATGGATGCACCCAGGTGTACGCCATACCCGTGAGTGCATCATCCAAAAATCCGTTCTTCGACCGGAAGCCTAAGACAGAATAAATTTTTCAGCCGCGTAGGCCACGCCGTCTTCTTCATTGGACAAAGTGATGAAGTCGGCGTTTTCTTTTACCACCTCCTGTGCATTGGCCATGGCAATGCCGAGTCCGGCGTATTGAATCATGGACAGGTCGTTGAATCCGTCGCCGATGGCAATCATTTCCTCACGGGTAAGTCCGATTTCCTTCAGGAGTACGGCCAGCGACTGGGCCTTGTCGATACCTTTAGGAACCAGTTCCAGGAAGTAAGGCTCTGAGCGGAAAACCCCCATGCGGTCTTTCAGATGTTCGTACATCTCTTTCTCCAGCTCGGCCAGTCGGGTCGGTTCGCCCACAATCAGGCATTTGGCAATCGGATGTTTCACGGCATCCAGGAAATTGTCTACCTTCTTTATTTTCATGACATTGAGCAAGGCCTCTTTGAGCACATACTCATCGTCCGGTTTCTCGGTCAGTACGTATTCCCCGTCGTAAGTCACAATGGCAAAGTCGTTCTTCTTGGCGCATTCGTAAAGGTAGGGAAGCACATCGTGGTCGAGCAGGTTCTTGTACATCAGCTCCTTCGTTTTCCAGTCGATGATTTCTCCGCCGTTGTAAGCCAGAATGTAGCCTTCATACTTTTGCAGTTCCAGTTGCTCGGCCAGCGGGGCAATGCCGTATGTCGGTCTTCCCGAGGCCAGTACAATTTTCACTCCTTGCTCCTGAATCTTGAGCAGTGTTTCCTTGGTGTGAGGGGTAATTTTTTTCTGCTTGTTGGTAAGCGTTCCGTCGAGGTCTAATACTAATAATTTATATTTCATAAAGTTATGCTGTAAAATCGAGCGTAAAATTACGGAAAAAAACGAAACTACGGAAATGTAAGAAAAGAAAGGTGTGGTGAAAAGAAGCGGAAGAATTTGACCTGAAACCGCTTAGATATTCTGTAATAGAGAAAATGTCAGGGGAGTGTGAGGGAATTGTTTGTTCGTATTCTATGTTTCTCAGGGCGAAACTGTATGTTTTCCGTACGGGAAACGTACGTTTCTGTGTTGGAAAACGTATGTCTCCGCTTTGGAAAACATAGAATAAACAAATACGTATTCTTGTCCGTGTGCTTGGGTTTTCAGATGTTTTTTCGTATCTTTCGGAAAGAACTTTTAGCTGGAAGTATATGAACATTTACGTAGATTTTTCATTAAGGTTGTTTGTGGCCGGCCTGATGGGAGTGCTTATCGGGCTTGAGCGGGAATACCGAGCAAAGGAGGCGGGTTATCGCACGCATTTCCTGGTGGCACTGGGCAGTGCGTTGCTGATGATTGTGTCGCAATACGGCTTTATGGATGTGCTGGAAAAAGACCTGGTGCGTCTGGACCCGAGCCGTCTGGCTGCCCAGGTGGTCAGTGGCATCGGCTTTATCGGTGCGGGAACTATCATCCTGCTGCAGAAACAGGTGGTGCGCGGATTGACCACGGCAGCCGGTGTGTGGACTACGGCAGGCATAGGGCTGGCCATAGGGTCGGGCATGTACATGATAGGCATTCTGGCCACGTTCCTGGTGCTGGCAGGGCTTGAAGTGCTCAGCTATTGCTTTAAGAGCATGGGCATGCGCAGCATGATTATCGAACTTACTGCGGAGAATGCCGAGGCCTTGAAAGTCCTTTCCGGCAAATTCAACACCGAGAAGTTCCAGATAGCTTCATACGAAATGAACAAGGTGTATGAGAATAACCGCGAAGCCTATCGCATTACGATGGTAATAAAGGCGAAGAGGGTGAACGAAGAAGGATTGCTGCTGATGATGCTTCATGATTTTCCGGACATTACGGTAAACCGGATTGTGTGATACACAAAAAATACCATCGGGGAGAGTGTCCTGATGGTATTTTTGCATTAACCGATATAGACGTTGACATGTAAAAACAAACGGTCGTGCTGTTCGTCAATGTCGAAATCTATTTTGTCTTCCCGTGCCAGCCATCCGATTGCGGCATTCAGGTCTCTGTCTGACAGACCGGATACTTCCTTAAGTTTCTCGTAGTCCCAATGAGCGTTGTCCGAAAGGATTCTCCAGACGATGCCCGCATTTGTTCCAATTTGATATTTGTTCATCATAATCTTGAATAATGTGGTTGTTGTAATGTTGTAGCTACTGCGAAGATATAAAAATTTGTCATTATAACAAAGAATTTGATGGTGATTTAATGCCATATTGCGGGATATTCTTCTTTCCTATAAGAAAACGAGTGGTTATATTACAGAAATGTGACAAGAAATCCGGACGGCATAGGCGTTTTTTTATATCGCTTCCCGTACACTATTCCATTTTTTTCTTATACCTTTGCACATAAGTAAAAAAGACGATTATGAAGAGACATAAGATAAACTGGAGGGTACCCAAAGGGGCAGAACTGACGGAATTGGACAAGAAAGTGCTGTTTTATCAGGATAAAGGGCATTTGGTTCCGACTCGCCAGTTGATTAAGACTCCGGAACAGATTGAAGGAATTCGTCGTAGCGGCGTAATCAATACGGGAGTGCTCGACCTGGTGGAAAAGGAAATCCACGCTGGAATGAGTACGGCCGAAATAGACAAGCTGGTGTATGAATATACCTGGGATCACGGAGCCATTCCGGCATGCCTGGGCTATGAGGGATTTCCGAAGAGCTGTTGTACTTCCATTAATGAGGTGGTTTGCCATGGAATTCCGAGCGAAGAGGAAATTCTGGAAGAAGGCGACATTATTAATGTGGACTGTACGACGATTCTGGACGGCTATTATGCAGATGCCTCGCGCATGTTCATTATCGGAAAAACCACTCCGCAGAAAGAAAAACTGGTGCGTGTGGCAAAAGAATGTCTGGAAGTCGGTATGGAAGCAGCCCGTCCTTTCGGCTTTGTGGGAGATATCGGCCATGCTGTAGAGAAACACGCGAAGAAGAACGGATTCTCAGTGGTCCGTGATTTGTGCGGTCACGGTGTGGGAGTAGAGTTCCACGAAGAACCGGATGTGGAACACTTTGGCAAGAAGGGTACAGGTATGTTGCTTGTGCCGGGCATGGTGTTTACCATCGAACCGATGATTAATATGGGAACCTGGGAAGTCTTCATTGACGAAGAAGACGGATGGACCGTGGTGACGGAGGATGAGCTTCCTTCCGCACAGTGGGAACACACCTTCGTGATGACGGAGCAGGGACTTGAAATATTGACCTATTAATAATAGAAGAACGTTATGAGTACAATAATATTAGGAATAGAATCTTCTTGTGATGATACTTCTGCGGCAGTGATAAAGGATGGCGTATTGCTGTCGAGCGTGATTGCCAGCCAGGCGGTGCACGAAGCCTACGGAGGAGTGGTTCCGGAACTGGCCTCGCGTGCACACCAGCAGAATATTGTTCCGGTGGTGCACGAAGCATTGAAACGTGCCGGAGTGGCAAAGGAAGATTTGAGTGCCATTGCCTTTACTCGCGGGCCGGGTCTGATGGGTTCTTTGCTGGTCGGAGTGTCTTTTGCCAAAGGACTTGCCCGCTCGCTGGATATTCCGATGGTAGAGGTGAACCATTTGCAGGGCCATGTGCTGGCGCACTTTATTCAGGAGCCCGACGGTGAAAACGTACAGCCTAAATATCCTTTTATCTGCCTGCTGGTGTCAGGAGGAAACTCTCAGATTATCCGTGTGAATGCGTATAATGATATGGAGGTGTTGGGGCAGACCATCGACGATGCGGCAGGAGAGGCTATCGACAAGTGCTCCAAGGTGATGGGGCTGGGCTATCCAGGTGGTCCGATTATCGACAAGCTGGCGCGTCAGGGTAATCCGGAAGCCTTTAAATTCAGCAAACCGCATATCCCGGGCTATGACTATAGCTTTAGCGGACTGAAAACCTCTTTCCTGTACTCGCTCAGAGACTGGATGAAAGAAGATCCCGATTTCGTAGAACATCATAAGACAGATTTGGCTGCTTCGTTGGAAAAAACGATTGTAGACATTCTGATGGACAAATTACGTAAGGTGGTAAAGGATACAGGCATCAAGGAAGTGGCCGTAGCCGGAGGAGTATCGGCAAACAACGGTCTGCGAAACGCTTTCCGTGAACATGCGAAAAAATATGGCTGGAACATTTTTATACCGAAGTTCGGGTATACTACCGACAATGCGGCCATGATTGCCATTACGGGATATTATAAGTTTTTGGACAAGGATTTTTGCACTATAGACAAACCCGCTTATTCACGGGTAACCATTAAGTAACAATTTAGAGAAAATAGATTATGTCAGTAGAAACCAAAACACTAAGTAAGGAGATAAGTGAAATTTTCTGGAGAGAAGGCTATACATTGGCTACTGCAGAAAGTTGTACGGCTGGTAACGTGGCAGCCATCATAACTGCTATCCCAGGTAGTTCTCGTTTCTATAAAGGTGGGGTTATTGCCTACTCAGATGAGGTAAAGAAAACGCATTTATATGTAAATGCCGAAACACTGGAACAGCATGGGGCGGTAAGTGAAGAAACCGTTGTGGAAATGGTAAAGGGTGCCATCAAGGCTTTGAATGTGGATTATGCAATGGCTACATCCGGAATTGCCGGTCCTGGCGGAGGAAGTCCGGAAAAGCCGGTCGGTACGATTTGGGTAGCAGCCGGAACAAAAGATGCGGTGCTTACAGCTAAATTGACCGAAGATGAAGGCCGTGAGAAAAATATTCAGGCTGCAACGGCAAAAACCCTCCAATTGTTGTTGGAATTATGCCAAAATCAGGGAAAAGAGGAGTAAAAGTTCAATTTATTGGAAAAAGATTTGTTTATATAAAATAAAATCACTTACTTTGCACTCCGTTTGAGAGAACCATGGAATAAAACTATAAAAACTAGATAGAAATGTCGAAAATTTGTCAAATTACCGGAAAGAAAGCCTTGATAGGCAACAACGTTTCACACTCTAAGAGAAGAACAAAAAGAACTTTTGATGTGAACTTGTTTACAAAGAAATTCTACTATGTAGAACAGGATTGCTGGATTAGCCTGAACATCTGCGCTAACGGCTTGCGAGTTATTAACAAAAAAGGCCTGGATGCAGCGCTGAACGAAGCGGTGGCAAAAGGTTATTGTGATTGGAAAACTATCAAAATTATTGGTTAATTAAAAGGAGAGAAAGACTATGGCTAAGAAAGCTAAAGGAAACAGAGTACAGGTAATCCTTGAATGCACAGAAATGAAGGATAGTGGTATGCCGGGAACTTCTCGTTATATTACAACTAAGAATAGAAAAAATACCACTGAAAGATTGGAATTGAAGAAATACAATCCGATTTTGAAAAGAGTAACAGTTCATAAAGAAATTAAATAATAACAGACCATGGCAAAGAAAACAGTCGCAACCCTTCAGACAGGTAAAGAAGGACGTTCTTATACTAAGGTTATCAAAATGGTTAAGTCTCCGAAAACTGGTGCTTACGTTTTTGACGAACAAATGGTTCCTAACGAAAAAGTACAGGACTTCTTCAAGAAATAATTTATCTTTTGAGATATAAAATGCTAAATAAAAGTTCCTTTCATTTAAATATGAAAGGAACTTTTTTTGTGTGAAAGCGAGAATAGTTATATCTTTGTGTCAGAAACTGATAAAAGTAAGTTGTATGGGATTTTTTAGTTTTTTCTCAAAGGAAAAAAAAGAAACATTAGACAAAGGATTGTCTAAAACCAAAGAAAGTGTATTTGGAAAAATAGCACGTGCGGTGGCCGGAAAATCGAAGGTAGATGATGAGGTGCTGGACAATCTGGAAGAAGTGCTTATCACGTCTGATGTGGGAGTAGAAACTACGCTGAACATTATCAAGCGCATTGAAAACAGAGTGGCAAAGGATAAGTATGTGAATACGCAGGAACTGAACAATATCCTTCGTGAGGAAATTGCAGCGTTGCTGATGGAAAACAATACGGTGGATGCTGCCGACTTTGATGTGCCTCAGGATAAGACTCCTTATGTGATTATGGTGGTAGGCGTGAACGGAGTAGGAAAAACAACGACCATCGGTAAGCTGGCTTATCAGTTTAAAAAAGCCGGGAAAAAGGTTTATCTGGGTGCCGCAGATACTTTCCGTGCCGCAGCTGTAGAGCAGCTGGACATTTGGGGAGAACGCGTAGGTGTGCCGGTGGTGAAACAGAAAATGGGAGCCGACCCTGCTTCAGTAGCTTTTGATACGCTGAGCTCTGCTAAGGCTAATAATGCCGACGTGGTAATCATTGATACGGCAGGACGTTTGCACAATAAGATTGGCTTGATGAACGAGCTGACAAAAATCAAGAATGTAATGAAGAAGGTAGTACCTGATGCACCTCATGAAGTGTTGCTGGTACTAGACGGCTCTACCGGGCAGAATGCATTCGAACAGGCCAAGCAGTTTACTTTGGCTACAGAAGTAACCGCCATGGCTATCACCAAACTTGACGGAACGGCCAAGGGTGGAGTAGTGATTGGAATTTCCGACCAGTTTAAGATTCCGGTGAGATACATCGGTCTGGGAGAAGGTATGGAAGACCTGCAGATATTCCGTCGCCGTGAGTTCGTAGATTCATTGTTTGGCTCAACCACTGAAAAATGAGAAAGAATACAATCGATATAATTACTTTAGGATGCTCGAAAAATCTGGTAGATTCCGAAAAGCTGATGAAGCAGCTGGAAGCTAATGGCTATAAGGTGACACATGACAGCGACCATCCGCAGGGAGAAATTGCCGTTATCAATACGTGTGGCTTTATTGGCGATGCCAAAGAGGAATCTATCAACATGATTCTGGAGTTCTGTCAGGCAAAGGAAGAAGGACGCTTGAAGAAACTTTATGTAATGGGCTGTCTGTCGGAACGTTACCTGAAGGACTTGCAGATGGAGATTCCGCAGGTCGACAAATTCTATGGGAAGTTCAACTGGAATGAACTTTTGGCCGATTTAGGAAAGGCCTATCATTCTGAATTTGCCATTGAGCGTCATCTGACGACTCCGAAGCATTATGCGTACCTGAAAATATCAGAAGGTTGCGACCGTAAGTGTTCTTATTGCGCTATTCCTATCATTACCGGTAAACATGTGTCTCGTCCTATGGAAGAAATTCTTGACGAAGTGCGCTTGCTGGTTTCCGAAGGGGTAAAAGAATTTCAGGTCATCGCACAGGAACTGACTTATTACGGAGTGGATTTGTATAAAAAACAGATGTTGCCGGAGCTGATAGAGCAGATGGCACATATTCCGGGTGTGGAATGGATTCGTCTGCATTATGCTTATCCCGCTCATTTCCCGGAAGATTTGTTCCGCGTGATGCGTGAGAATGATAATGTATGTAAGTACATGGACATTGCCTTGCAGCATATCAGCGATAACATGTTGCAAAAGATGCGTCGCCATGTGACGAAGTCAGAAACCTATCAGCTGATAGAGAAATTCCGTAAGGAAGTGCCTGGCATTCATTTGCGTACTACATTGATGGTAGGTCATCCGGGTGAAACGGAGCAGGATTTTGAGGAACTGATGGAATTTGTCCGCGCGGCACGTTTTGACCGTATGGGTGCATTTGCCTATTCGGAAGAAGAAGGCACCTATTCTGCCAAGCATTATAAAGATGAGATTCCGCAGGAAGTCAAGCAGCAGCGTCTGGATAAACTGATGGAATTGCAGCAGGAAATCTCTGCCGACCTGTCTCATCGCAAGATTGGACAGGAATTCAAGGTAATTATTGACCGTAAGGAAGGTGATTATTATATCGGCCGTACACAGTTTGATTCACCGGAAGTCGATCCGGAGGTATTGATAAAGGTGGAAAATCACCGCCTGAGAATCGGCAGTTTCCATCGGGTAAAGGTGTACGATGCAGATGATTTTGATTTGTATGCTACAATCGTAAAATAAAATGACAAATAAGGAATTCATAGAAGAATTGTCCCGCCGTCTGGATAAAACCGAAAAAGATACAGCCTCCTTGGTTAGTTCTTTCACGGAGTGCTTGTCGCAGACATTGCAGGAAGATAAGATAGTGAATTTGCAAGGCTTCGGTTCCTTTGAGGTGAAAAAGAAAATGGAACGTATTTCTGTGAATCCTGTCACTAAGCAGCGCTTTTTGGTGCCTCCCAAATTGGCGTTAGCTTTTAAGCCAAGTGCTGTTTTGAAAGAAAAGTTTAAAAACATTTCATCGGATGAGTGATAAAATAACTTTACAGGAACTTGTGGAGTCGTTTGCTCGGAAATGCCAGTTGGACCCTGCAGAGGCTGCATTGTTTGTGAAGGAGTTCTTGAATTTGATTGAAGAAGCCTTGGCAAGAGACAAGTACGTAAAGGTTAAAGGATTAGGTACTTTTAAGCTTATAAACATTGAATCTCGAAAAAGTGTAGATGTAAATACAGGGGAGTCGATAGAGATAAAGGAGCACACACGTGTGTCTTTTGTTCCGGAAACTGGATTGAGGGACTTGATAAATAAACCTTTTGCGCATTTTCAGTCTGTTCTGCTTAATGATGATGTGCATTTTGAAGACCTTCCCGATGAAGGTAGTGTATCGGAAGTAAACGAGGAAGGAGAAGAGATTTCAGAAGCCATTTCGGATGATGAAAAGGATGGCTTACCGGAAACGGAAGAGATGCTTTCGGAAGCTGAAACTGGTATTGCCGCTACTGTATTAGTAGAGGAAGAACAAAAGAATGAAGTGGTGGAGGATACTGAACAAGTAACTGTAGTACAAGAGGATGCGCCTTCGGATGAAACAACAGCTTCTACAGAAGCTGGTACTAGGATAAAAGAACCGGCTGAAGAGAAAAAGAATATACCCTGGTGTATGATTGCTTCCATCTTGCTGGTGGGTATTTTTATAGGAGGAATCGTGACATGGGTATTGACCTCGGGCCGACGGTATATTCCGGAACAGGTGGTAGAGAAACTGATGAATGAAACACAGAAAACTCCTGCGCCTGTGGTTCCGGACTCCTTGCAGGTGGCTGATACTTTAGTCGTTAAAAAAGATTCTTCTTTGATGCAGAAGAAGGATACCTTGAAAACCGCCGCGAAGAAAGAAGAAAAAACTCCCGTAGTATCTACGCCTGTACCGAAAAGGGAAACCTTAGCTGATACGGTTGAATACCAGATAACTGGAAATCAGGGCTCATATACGCTCAAACCAGGGGAGAGTCTGGTACGTGTGGCCCTGAAATTCTACGGAAATAAAAAACTATGGCCTTATCTGGTGAAGCACAATAAGGCTATTATCAAAAATCCGGATAATGTGCCAGTGGGTACTACAATTCAGATTCCGCAACTTACTCCTAAAAAATAACGAGAGGCCTTGTTTCAATTCAAACAAGGCCTTTTTAATTTTCTTTAGTTCAATAAGCCTTAAAAGGCGAAACCCGTCTATATTTTTTTATCAAAATTTATTGTGCCTGTTAAGGGAATACCTTAATTTTGGGGTGTCTTTTTAGATATATGTTTTGAAAGGGCATTTTTTAATGAAAAAAAAGAGAACTAAAATAGAAGAAAATTATGGCTGAAGCTATTGACATTCGTGAATTGAATGAACGAATCGAACGCCAGAGCGCGTTTGTGACAAACCTGATGGAGGGAATGAATCAGGTAATCGTAGGTCAAAAACATCTTATCGAATCTTTATTGATTGGGTTGCTTTCTGACGGACATATTCTGCTGGAAGGTGTTCCGGGATTGGCAAAGACTTTGGCAATCAAAACCCTTGCTTCATTGATCGATTCAAAATACAGTCGTGTGCAGTTTACTCCTGACTTGCTGCCGGCCGATATTATCGGTACGATGATTTACAGTCAGAAGGATGAGCAGTTCGTTGCTAACAAAGGACCGGTTTTTGCCAACTTTGTACTGGCCGATGAAATTAACCGTGCACCGGCTAAAGTACAGAGTGCCTTGCTCGAGGCCATGCAGGAACGTCAGGTGACACTGGGTAAGCAGACTTTTGCACTTCCGAAGCCTTTCCTGGTAATGGCTACGCAGAACCCGATTGAGCAGGAAGGTACTTATCCGTTGCCTGAAGCACAGGTAGACCGTTTCATGCTGAAGGTGATTATTGATTATCCGAAGCTGGAAGAAGAAAAGAAGATTATCCGTCAGAATATCAACGGAGAACGTACAGAAGTTCGTCCTATTTTGAAGGCTGAAGACATTATTGCTGCCCGCGAAGTGGTTCGTCAGGTATACCTGGATGAAAAGATTGAACAGTACATTGCAGATATCGTATTTGCTACCCGTTATCCGGAAAAATACGACTTGAAAGAGCTGAAGGGCTTGATTGGATTTGGAGGTTCTCCTCGTGCATCTATCAACTTGGCACTGGCTGCACGTAGTTACGCTTTCATCAAACGTCGTGGATACGTGATTCCGGAAGATGTGAGAGCCGTGGCTCATGACGTGCTTCGTCACCGTATCGGACTGACTTATGAAGCAGAAGCTACCAACGTGACTTCTGATGAAATCGTCAGCAAGATTCTGAACAAGGTTGAAGTGCCCTGATGCGCTGATACCCGTAACGGTTGCAGACGGGGAAGAGAGCTCCCGTCGGCTTTTATTCGCAGTCGGAAGGCTGCATGATTATAAATGACTAAGCTGTGTTCCTTTGGTTGCTCCAGGGGAACACGGTCAAATATTAAAGGAATGGAGACAAGTGAACTTTTAAAGCGTGTCCGTCAGATTGAAATCAAGACCCGGGGACTTTCGAGCAATATTTTTGCCGGTCAGTATCATTCGGCCTTCAAGGGGCGTGGTATGGCCTTTTCAGAGGTCCGCGAGTATCAGTATGGGGATGACGTGCGCGATATTGACTGGAATGTGACCGCTCGCTTCGACAAACCATTCGTGAAAGTCTTTGAGGAAGAACGTGAACTTACGGTCATGTTGCTGGTGGACGTGTCCAACAGTTTGGACTTTGGTACCATTCAGCAGCTGAAGAAAGAAATGGTGACGGAGATTGCGGCTACAATCGCCTTTTCCGCCATTCAGAACAATGATAAAATCGGCGTGATTTTCTTTTCCGACCGTATCGAGAAATTTATCCCTCCCAAGAAGGGCCGCAAGCATATTCTGTATATCATTCGTGAACTGCTTGATTTCAAGCCGGAAAGTCAGCGCACTAATTTGCAGTGTGCCATCGAGTACCTGACGAATGTGCTGAAGAAACGCTGTACGGCCTTTATGCTGAGTGACTTTATTGACGAACGTGATTTCCAGAATGCGTTGACGATTGCCAACCGGAAACACGATGTGGTGGCTGTGCAGGTGTACGACCGTCGTATGGAAGAACTTCCGGACGTGGGACTGATGCACGTGCGTGATGCGGAAACCGGTCATGAACAGTGGATTGATACTTCGTCGAAGGCATTGCGCAATGCACATCATGCTTGGTGGAAGGAAAAACAGCAGAAGCTGAATGACACATTTACTCACAGCAATGTGGATTCTGTGTCTGTACGTACAGATCAGGATTATGTGAAGGCATTGCTGAATTTATTTGCAAAACGAAACTGACAGTTGACATGAGACATCTCTTATTATATTACTCAAAAATGATAAAGGCATGTTGCTGTGCTGTGTTGATTTTATGCTGTGCAACGGGCTTGAAAGCCCAGCAGGTAACGGTGGAAGCTACCATCGACTCCTTGCAGCTGCTTATTGGCGAGCAGGCGAAAATCAAATTGCAGGTCAGCATGGATGCCAACCAGAAATTGCGCCTGCCATTGCTGCGTGATACGCTGGTCAGGGGAGTGGAGATTCTGGATGTGGCCAAGCCCGACACGCAGCTGCTGAACGACAACAAGCGCTGGTTGGTGTCACAGGAATATACAGTGACTTCTTTTGATTCGGCTCTGTATTATCTTCCGCCGTTTGAAGTGCTGGTCAATGACAAGGCTTACCGTTCAAAGGCCTTGGCATTGAAAGTGTATTCCATTCCGGTGGATACCTTGCACCCCGACCAGTTTTTTGGTCCGAAGTCCATTCAGGAAGTACCTCTTACCTGGGAAGACTTGGCACCGATGGTATATTCTATCCTGTTGCTGATTGCATTGGGAGTGGTGACGGCCTTCTTTATTATTCGCTATCGTGACAATAAACCTATCATCAAGATTATCAAGGTAGAACCTAAACTTCCGCCTCACCTGGCTGCCATGAAGAAGATTGAAACCATCAAGGCAGATAAGGTGGCCAAGCGTGAAGATCCGAAAGCTTATTATACGGAGCTGACCGATGTCATCCGTATATATATAAAGGAGCGTTTCGGATTCAATGCCATGGAAATGACGTCTGCAGAAATTATCGAGCGTCTGTTGGAGGAGAAGGACAAGGAATCTATCCATGACCTGAAGGTGATGTTTGAAACGGCCGACTTGGTGAAGTTTGCGAAATATGCACCGCTGATGAATGAAAACGACATGAACCTGGTGAATGCGGTAGATTTCATCAACCAGACTAAGATAGAGGAAGATCCGAACGCCAAGAAGGAGCCGACGGAAATCAAAGTGGAGGAGAAGCGTTCCAAACAGGGACGAATTGCCTTGCTGTGCAGCATTGCCATTACGGGTGTGGCCGCACTGATTGCTTTGTATTTGTCTGTGCGCCATATCATCGACCTCTTTTTCTAATTTAATAATGAATTGAGACTATGATTTTTGCGAATATAGAATATCTGTTTCTGCTCTTGCTGCTGATTCCGTATATCGTGTGGTACGTGATGCGCCGCAAGAAGACGGAACCGACCATGCAGGTATCTACCACACGGATGTACATGCAGGCTCCGCGCAGTTGGAAGATTTATTTGCTGCATGCGCCGTTTGTGCTTCGTATTCTGACGTTTGTGATGATTGTGCTGGTACTGGCACGCCCGCAGACTACCGATAACTGGCAGAACACGGAGATTGAAGGTATTGACATCATGCTGGCGGTCGACGTGTCGACCAGTATGCTGGCCGAAGATTTGAAACCGAACCGTATTGAAGCAGCCAAGCAGGTGGCGGCAGAGTTTATCAACGGACGTCCGAACGATAATATCGGTCTGACTATCTTTGCGGGAGAAGCATTTACGCAGTGTCCGCTGACAGTAGACCACGGAGTGCTGTTGAATCTGTTCCAAAGTGTGAGCTGCGACATGGTACAGCGCGGAATGATTGAAGACGGTACGGCACTGGGTATGGGACTGGCCAATGCGGTGAGTCGTCTGAAAGACAGCAAGGCCAAGTCAAAGGTTGTTATCCTGCTGACGGATGGTGTGAACAACCGGGGAGACATTTCTCCGCTTACTGCGGCCGAAATAGCCAAGCAGTTTGGTATCCGTGTGTACACCATCGGTGTAGGAACTAACGGTACGGCACCTTATCCGATGCAGACGTACGCCGGTGTGCAGTATGTACAGATGCCGGTGGAAATCGACGAACAGACCATGAGCCAGATTGCCGGAACAACTAATGGAAATTATTTCCGTGCTACCAGCAATACGAAGCTGAAGGAAGTGTACCGTGAAATTGACAAACTGGAAAAAACGAAACTGAACGTGAAGGAATTTAGCAAACGTGAAGAAGCTTATGCGGTGTTTGCACTGATTGCATTCCTGAGCATCTTGCTTGAAATTCTTTTGCGGAACACAGTTTTGAAGAAAATACCTTAAAATAAGAAGTCATGTTTCGATTTGGAGAACCTCAATATTTGTATTTACTGATTGTGTTGCCCTTGCTGGCTGTGTTCTATTTTTATTCGAACTATCGCCGTCGCAAGAAGTTGCGCGAATATGGTAGTCCGGAGTTGCTGGCACATCTTATGCCGGATGTGTCGAAATATCGTCCGGACGTAAAATTCTGGCTGACGCTTTCTGCGCTGGCCACGGTTATTTTCATGCTGGCTCGTCCGCAGTTCGGTTCAAAGATGGAAACGGTGAAGCGTCAGGGTGTGGAAACGGTGGTGGCACTGGATATTTCAAACTCCATGCTGGCACAGGATGTCACTCCCAGCCGTCTGGAAAAATCGAAGAAGCTGATTTCCCGTCTGGTAGAGACCTTCAACAACGATAAGGTGGCCATGATTGTGTTTGCAGGTGAAGCTTTCACACAGCTCCCGATTACGAGCGACTATGTATCGGCCAAGATGTTTCTGGAAACAATTTCTCCTTCCTTGATTACTACACAAGGTACGGACATCCGCGGGGCCATCGACCTGGCTATGAAGAGTTTCACTCCGAATGAAGGGGTAGGACGTGCCATCGTGCTGATTACCGATGGTGAAAACCACGAAGGAGGAGCTATCGAGGCTGCTCAGGAGGCTGCCAAGAAGGGTATGCGTGTATTTGTATTAGGAGTAGGTTCACCCGACGGTTCACCTATTCCGGTGGAAGGTACCAATGAATTCCGTCGCGATAAGGATGGTAATGTGGTAGTGACCCGCCTGAACGAGCAGATGTGTCAGGAGATTGCTAAAGCCGGAAACGGTATCTACGTGCGTGTGGACAATACCAACAATGCCGAAAGGGCGCTGAATGCGGAAATAAATAAACTGGCGAAGGCGGATGTAGAGACACAGGTCTTTACGGAGTTCGACGAGCAGTTCCAGGTGCTGGCCTGGCTGGCTATTCTTTTGCTGGCTGCTGACCTGATGATTCTGAACCGCAAGAATCCGCTTTTCAAGAATGTGAAACTCTTTAAATGAAACTGGAGATGAAAGTGAAAGGATATATTCTGTGTATGTGTCTGGCCCTGACTGCCGTGGCTGGATACGGACAGAAAACAGACCGTGATTATCTGCGAAGCGGCAACAAGCTTTACAAGGACAGCTTGTTTGTCAAGGCGGAAGTAGACTACCGGAAGGCGCTGGAGCTGAATCCCAAGTCGGCCGATGCCATGTACAATTTGGGGAATGCGCTGATGATGCAGGAAAAGGCTAAAGAGGCTATGGAGCAGTTTGATGCAGCGTCTCGTCTGGAGAAGGACAAAAAGAAGCTGGCACAGATTTACCACAACATGGGAGTCATTCTACAGTCGTCCAAACAGTTGCCGCAATGTATTGAAGCTTATAAGCAGTCCTTGCGCAACAATCCGAAGGATAATGAAACCCGCTACAACCTGGCACTGGCGCAGAAGCAATTGAAAGATCAGCAGCAGAACCAGCAGAATCAGGACCAGCAGCAAAACAAGCAGGACCAGAAGCAGGATGACAAGCAGCAGAACAAGGACCAGCAAGACCAGAACAAGAAAGAACAGCAGCAGAATCCGCAGCAACAGCAGCAAAACCAGAACCAGATGTCGAAGGAAAATGCCCAGCAGTTGCTCAACGCCGTGATGCAGGACGAAAAGAACGTGCAGGATAAGGTGAATAAGCAGATTCAGGTGCAGGGACGCAAGCTGGAAAAAGACTGGTAAGGCTGGAAGCAATGAAGAACAAATGAATAATCATAAATAACAGAATAATGCGAAAGATAATATTCTTACTTTTTACGATACTTGCGGCGTGGCAGGTGAAAGCTGCCGACAAGGTACGCTTTGTGGCAGAAGCTGCCGACGTGGTGGTAAGCGGTGACCAGGTGCGACTGGTATTCACGGTCAATTCGCAAGACATCAAGGATTTCCGTGCTCCTTCCATCAAGGGTTTTGACGTGCTGATGGGACCGAGCCGCTCTCAGCAGAGCAGTATTCAGATTATCAACGGAAAGCGTACATCGAACAGCTCTACGGCGTTCACTTATATCCTCTTGGCAGGAAGTCCCGGTACGTATACCATTCCGGCAGCCAGTGTAGAGGTAAATGGAGAGAAAGTCTTTTCCAATGCCATTTCCATCAAGGTGCTTCCGCAGGACCAGAACTCGGGAAATAGTGGCAACAACGGGGGAGGCAGTGCTTCTTCTTCACGCAGCCAGGCAGCAGGCAGCCGTATCTCGGTCAATGATTTGTTTATCACGGCTACAGCCAGCAAGACCACCGTACACGAGCAGGAAGCCATTCTGCTGACTTATAAGGTATACACCGTGGTGAATCTGCGTCAGTTGTATGGCAAAATGCCCGATTTGAAGGGTTTCCATACGCAGGAGGTAGAATTGCCGCAGCAGAAGACTTTCACACTGGAACATTATAAAGGACGGAACTACAATACGACTGTATGGAGTCAGTATGTGCTGTTCCCGCAGCAGACGGGTAAACTGGAAATCCCTTCTATTACATTTGATGGGGTGGTTGCCCAGCAGACCGTTTCGGACGACCCGTTTGATGCTTTCTTCAATGGCGGAGGATACGTGGAAGTGAAGAAGAAAATCACGACTCCGAAAGTAGTGATTAACGTGCAGCCGCTTCCTGCCAAACCGGCCGGATTCTCTGGAGCAGTGGGTGAGTTCAAACTGGCATCGTCTATCAATGCGACTGACGTAAAGACCAACGATGCCGTGACCATCAAACTGACACTGAGCGGTACAGGAAACATGAAGCTTATCGGTACGCCGGAAGTGAAATTCCCGCAGGATTTCGAAATCTATGACCCGAAAGTGACCGATGATTATAAGTTGACCAATAGCGGACTGACGGGAACGAAGACATTTGAATACCTGGCAATTCCGCGTCATGCCGGCAACTTTACGATTCCGGCGGTAGAATTTACCTACTTCGACCTGAAGAGCAACAGCTACAAGACTCTGAAAACAGAGGCTTACAACCTGAAGGTGGCCAAAGGACAGGGAAATGCCGATCAGGTAATTTCAGACTTCACCAACAAGGAGAGCGTGAAGATGCTGGGTAAGGATATCCGCTTCATCAAGTTGGGCGATTCTTCACTTCGTCCGAAGGGAGATTTCTTCTTCGGTACCGTAGGATATTACCTGTGCTACCTGATTCCGTTGCTGCTGTTCGTTGTCTTTGCAGTGATTTATCGCCAGAAAGCCCTCGAAAATGCCAACGTGGCGAAGGTGAAGACCAAGAAAGCCAACAAGGTGGCTACCCGCCGTATGAAACTGGCTGGTAAGTTGCTGGCAGAGAACAAGAAGAACAAGTTCTATGATGAAGTACTGAAGGCTTTGTGGGGATACATCAGCGACAAGCTCAGTATTCCGGTATCTCAGCTGTCGAAAGACAACATTGAAGCCGAACTGACCAACTACGGTGTGCAGGAAGCCTTGATTGCCGAGTTCATCGGTGTGCTCAACGAATGTGAATATGCACGTTATGCTCCGGGTAACGAAAACGAGGCGATGGACAAGGTATATTCCGCTTCCGTGGAAGTCATCAGTAAAATGGAAAACAGTATCAAACATTAAAACGGATAGGAGAGCAGACTAAATATGAAGAAATTATCTTTATTATTGATAGGCCTGATTGGGTATATTCAGTTTGCCGTGGCAGCTCCCACAAAGGCGGAAGCTGACGAAGCATACCAGAAGGAAAAGTTCAGCGAGGCAGCGTCCTTGTATGAAGAAATCCTGCAGACGCAGGGAGAATCGGCCGACATCTATTATAATCTTGGAAATGCGTACTTCAAGCTGAAGAATACGGCCAAGGCAGTGCTCAACTACGAACGTGCACTTCTCTTGAATCCGGGAGATGCGGATATCCGTTTTAATCTGGACATGGCACGCAGCAAGACGGTGGACAAGATTACGCCTACTGCCGAGGTGTTCATCGTGACGTGGTATAAATCGCTGGTCAACATGATGAGCGAACAGAGTTGGGGATATGTGGGAATTTTCTCGTTCATCCTTTTGCTGATAGGAGTATCTTTTTATATCTTCGGCAATCGCCTTTGGATAAAGAAAACCGGATTCATCGGAGCGGTGGTATTCCTGATTGTGACGGTGTGCAGCAACATTTTTGCCAGTGAACAGAAAGCGGAGCTGGTAGACCGTACGGGAGCCATTGTGATGGAGCCGACAATCAATGTCAAGAGTACGCCGAACGAAAGCGGAACCGACTTGTTCGTGCTGCATGAAGGTACGAAAGTCTTCATCGAGGACAATTCGATGAAAGGCTGGAAGGAAATCCGCTTGGAAGACGGTAACAAAGGCTGGGTGAAGACGGAAGCAATTGAAATCATTTAATTCAAATAAGCATAAATGGCAGACATACAGCAACTCATAGAGGCCGACAAGGCTTTGCTACTTTCCCTTAACGGAAGCGACTCCTTGTTCTGGGATGGATTCATGTGGACGGTGACAGACACTAAGACATGGATTCCGGCCGTACTGGTGTTGCTGTATGTCGTGTTTAAGAATAACCGTGTGCCGCAAGGAATAGTCATCACGCTGATGTTCGCTTTGTGCGTTACGCTGGCCGATCAGTTTGCGTCGGGACTCTGCAAGCCTTATTTTGCCCGTTTTCGTCCCACTCAGGACCCTGAACTGATGTATCTGGTGCAGACGGTGGACGATTATAGGGGAGGCTTGTATGGATTTATCTCCAGCCATGCCGCCAATACCTTTGCCGTAGCGATGTTTGCTTCGTTGCTGGTGCGCTATCTGCCTTTCACCTGCATGATGTTTCTGTGGGCCATGATTCCTTCGTACTCACGCATGTACTTAGGTGTCCATTATCCCGGCGATATTCTGTGCGGGGCAGTGGCCGGATCGGTTGTCGGTGTGCTTGTGTACCTGCTGTACGCACGTTTGCGCAAGAAATTCTTCGACTGTCCGCAGTATATTTCCACCAAGTATACCAAGGGCGGATATACTAAGGATGACATTTCCATTCTGCACGCCACATTGCTGCTGACTTATCTCTATGCGATAATCGGAGGAATGATAGTGGCAAAAAGTCTGCATTTCTGACCAGAAAGTAAGATATTTTCGAAAAAAACGGTTGGAAAGTTTGTGCTGTCACAATCTTTTGCTATATTTAAATCGATATTAAAAACAACATTTTGTCTAACACTTAATTATGACTACTATGAACAGAACAATAACCTTTAACGAACTTCGTAAAATCAAAGATTCTTTGCCCACGGGAAGCATGCATCGCATTGCGGATGAGTTGAACCTCAGCGTGGAAACGGTGCGTAATTTCTTTGGCGGACATAACTTCAAGGACGGAAAAAGCGTAGGTATCCATCTCGAACCGGGGCCTGACGGCGGACTGGTGATGCTTGACGATACTACGGTACTCGATAAGGCAATAGCCATTCTGAAGGAAGAACAACGCGCTTGATATAAGATAAGGGCTGTAACAAGAGGGTGGGAGAGTATCCGTTCCTGTTACGGCCCTTATTGTTTATCCGATAATATGATATTAACCTAAAAATGCAGAAGCCATGGAAGAAAAACTTGTAACACTGGCCATTCTTACTTATTCTAAAGCCCAGATTCTAAAGAATGTGCTTGAAAATGAAGGAATTGAGGCTTGCATCCATAATGTCAACCTGATTCAGCCTGTCATTTCTTCGGGCGTGAGAATACGCATCCGCGAAAGTGATCTGCCCAGGGCATTGAAAATCATTGAAAGTTCTGCGTGGTTGGCCGAAGATGTGGTCAATGAGGAAAAAACGGAAGAAAAGCATGGTAAGCAGGTGCTGATACCGGTCGACTTTTCCGATTATTCAATGGCTGCCTGTGAATTCGGTTTCAATTTTGCAGCCAAGATACAGGCAGAAGTAGTGCTGATGCACGTGTATTTCAGTCCGGTATACATGCCGAGTTTGCAGTATGCGACAGAAAACTACGGGTTGCCGATGGAGCATGAACTGGGCATCAAGAGCATGCTCGATAGTATCCATGAACAACTTAATAATCTGATAAATAGTATTAAAGAACGGATTCAGAAAGGAGAACTTCCTGATGTGAAGTATACCTGCACTCTGAAAGAAGGCGTACCGGAAGAAGAAATCCTGCATTATGCCCGTGAGGAAAAGCCGCTCATAATCATCATGGGAACGCGCGGAAAAGGCGAGAAGGAAATGGATCTTATCGGTAGTGTAACGGCCGAAATCATCGACCGTAGTCCGGTATTTGTCTATGCCATCCCGAAAAATGCGCAGAAGAAAAACTTCGATGAAATCCATAAGGTAGCATTCTTTACCAGTTTTGACCAGCGCGACCTGATTGCATTCGACTCACTGGTAACTACTTTCAAGGATTATCATTTTGAAGTATCGTTCATACATCTGAGCGACAATGCGCAGAAGCGTACGTGGAATGAAATCAAGCTGGTAGGCATCCAGGAATATTTCAAGAAGCAATATCCGCAGCTGACAATTGATTACGACATGTTAGGTGGAGAAAGTCTGCTCAGCAATCTGGACGAATATGTCAAGGAAAAAGGCATCGATGTGCTGTGTCTGTCAAATTACAAGCGGAACGTCTTTGCACGCTTGTTTAATCCCAGCATTGCCCGTCGGATGATTTTCCATTCCAACACGCCGATTTTGGTGATTAAATAAAGTTTTATCTTAGAAAAACGAATTCTCAGGGCCGTTTCCATCTTGTATGGATTCGGCCCTTGTTCTTATGATTTGCAGAATCGGTAATATCAAGCCAAAGAGCGAATAAAAATGGTTTTTGAAATCATCTGCTTATTGATGTATAGAATCGTGCGAATAAGGCCTTAAAAAACGCAAGTACATTCATATCAAAACGCCTTTGCGTTTCAAACCAAACGTCCTTGTGTTTTAACTCAAACGCACTTGCGTTTAAATCAAAACGCTTAGGCGTTTTCCTTTAAATACACTTACGTTTTTTGATAAACGTATAATGAATATAATCCGTATAATGATTAAAATATTTTATATCTAGATAACTACATTTTTACACATTTTTTAAAACACTCCCCTACTCTAGGGGTAGGAGCGTTTCGAGCCGTCATTTTTCCAATATAGGACAAGAAAGGGGGATAGAGCCGTAGATTGAAGGCTCTACACGTTGTGAAAATGACATAGATTTCATGGTATCAAACCCCTGTAGCCCCCAACCTTTGGGGGCGATGAATGCAAACTACAAAATAAGTTACCGGACTTCAAAAGAGCACAAAACAAATGCAAAGTAAAAGGGGTAAACGTGGGGATTTGAAAGGCAGGAAAGACACATCACCGCCGTTGGTCACCAGCAAACCCTTTTCGCTCGACAAAGGTAGAGGCATTAGAATAATCCGAAAAACTAAATGAGGTTAACTCTGCGAACAAGTTCGCGCCATTAACATCATTTACTTTTAATCTTGAATTATTCTAATGCCTCAAATTATCTATCGAGCGAAAAGGATATGCCGGAGACCAACTAAGGGGGAAGAAGTGACTTTCCTTTAAAGAGGAATTTTTATTTTTTATATTTTGCCTCCGGCGGGAGCTCTTAGGAAGTCCGGTGACCTTTGATAGGTGATGTATTCACAAAAGGCGTGCTGAGACCAGTAAACGCGAATGGTCAGAACATACTCACCATCTATGAATACATCCTGACCATCAAACCAGCGGAGATACTTTCCACAATGCAAAAGAAACTCAGACAATTCTTCCGTATCGTGGAAAATGTAAGGACAATTCGAAATAGTTACACTCATACTAATCACCATAATGGCGTTTAACATAATCACGCCAAAGAAGGTACGCAATAATAAACAATAGTATATAAATCATAACACACTTTATAAATACCACACAAATATAGTTATAATTTATATCACCACATAAGTCCAGGAGTATAAACACCATCTTCACCGGAGCCAAACCAAGGACGCTTTCCAAGCTGGTCAATACGTGTATCATACCAATGCCATGGATTATCAGGACCTGAATTATTAATTGCATGAGTCAACTCAGCTTCTACTTTACGAATTTGCGTATTTAGTGTAGCATTCGAAATAGCAGCTTGGTCATGAGCCATGCGGGATTTATAGAACTCAGTCACAGCTTCATGGACTTTCACACGCGTTTCAGCTTCGGTAAGTTTACCCATCAAACGAAGGTTATTAATTTCCACGGCCTTCTGTTCTATAGTCTGCTTTATCTGAGTAGGCAGCACCTTATACCATTCCATAGCTGAAAGATTCGCAATCAACTGACCTTGCGCTTCCAAGTTCCGGAACATGGTATCAGTTCTCTTCTGGTTAAGTTCAGCAGACATCATCTCAGGCTGGAATCGGTTAATAATATCCTGACCTAATCGTTTTGAACGAGAAAGACCAGCGTCCTGCATCTTCTTATACATCTCAACCATAAACATATCAGCCTTAAAGTTATTCTCGATCTCCTTACCTTGATTCTCAAGCTGAGTACGTTTAATATTTTCTTTAGCCTGCATCATCTCTACAAAACGAGAAGCAATACCACGAAGGCCAGATAGTCCTGACATATCAGCAGGCATCATAGTAGCACCTTGCATCTGAGGAACAGCAGCAGGCTGGGCAGAAGGAGAAGACATAGAAGAAGCATTACCGGAAGAAACATTACCAACAGCCATATAAGGATTGACACCAGCATCAGCATAACGCTGCATCTGAGCAGTTGGAGAGTTATACTCATTCTCAGCATTCCACATATTCCACTCTTGTTGAATCTGCTTATTCAACATAGCTTCATTATGCTCATTAGCCATCTGGGCAATCTCCTTATTTGCCTGATTTGTCTGCTGTGCAATCTGTAAATTTGCCTTATTCGTATTATTTGTATTAATAATACTTGCCGAAGTCTGCATACCAGCTACGGCAGTATCAGTAGCCGCACCAATAGCGGCACCAGCAATATCACCCATATAAAAAATGTTTAAATATGAAAAAATGGACTATATTGCACTTTTTTTTTGTACAATATAGTCACATAAATTTAAATTATTCAGCAGCAGGAGCAGCAGGTTCAGCAGGAGGAGCAGGTTCAGCAGATTGCTGGGACTTCTGTTCTTCCACTACTTTCTGATATTCCTTACTGAATTCTGACTGAATATACTCAGACCAAGCCATCAACTCAGAAGGCGATTGAATATACCTGGACTTGATAAAGGAATGTAACTGTGCATCCGACATCTTAGAACGCAACTCAGCAAGACCACTGGTAGGCGTCTGATTATCCAGCCAGTCTGACAACTGAGAAAGTGTCATACGGTCGAGACGCTGCTGGTTAAACAACATATAGATGTCAGTCCGATAAGCAACCGCGTCACAAGTACCGTTAGGGCAGGGGATTTCCTGCTTATAGAACGTTTCAACCGGAGAGGGCGCACGCAAGCAAGTTACCTTGCGCATCATATCACACGTACCGCGTTCAGGTTTCTTTGAACGCTTACAATGTACAACTTTAGTAGGTATCATAATCAATAGGGTAAACCGTTAGCATCAAGTGAACGTACTACCTTCACATCAAAGAAAGTAGAGCAAAGCAAATGGTCAGCCTTATCGGCATCGACCGCAAAAAGAGTATCCACAGTATGAGGATTAACCTTGAAGAATCCGGCTTTAATAGAATCAGCTTCTACATTCGGATTATCAGGATAATCGACAGAATCAGCCGCAAACAAATCATCATCATTGAACTTCATGACAAATGATTCAAGCGTATTAGTAAACTCACCTCGGGAAACATCAATAGCAGTTTTCCAATCAATGTAGCGTGGAGCATAACCAAAATAAGCATCAGACTTAATAGGCTTTTCTTGTGGATCAAACAAAGCAGGATTCAACGCACGACAAACCGGAACAGATTCCATTCCAATACGGTCAAACTCAGGAATAGGAAAATCTGTAACATCCGTTAATGTACAACCAAAATAAACACCGGTAGTAGTATAGTCCAAAATCGGAAGGGCACGGAAAACGCACATTACGATTCCATACTGTCCGGCAGAATCAAACTTAATACCTCCGGCAGCGTTGAAAGTTCCGGTAGCACGCTGTAGGGCTGCATTATCATCAGCAAGGTTAGTATTCGTAATAGTATTAATATCCAAGTTAGAAGTAATACCACCAAGATAACGACACATTCCAGACAAGAAGTCAGAAGGTTTTTCACCCCAATGAGCGCCAATCTGTGCGGGATAATCTTCTTCAGATGCTAATGAAACCTCTTTCCACTTCTGAGCGGCTTCTGCACGACGAATGGCAAGAATAGACAGTGCAAATTGAGAATCCTGAATAGACGCCTTAAGAGCAGGGCTTTGCCACTTAAGATTTACAAATTGAGAAGTTCCGGTACCAGGATCACCACCAACTAGCAAGGAACCTCCAGAAGAAGAAGTAATATCGGGGACACTGACAGATTTATCAGTCATAGTGCCAGAGGCTAACATAAATGAAGGTGCACCGTCACCCATAACATTAACATCAGGGTTAAAATTAACAGGCACGACAGATGCTTCGCCATACTGAGCAACCGGAAGAACGCCATGAAACAAATCTTTCTGCCAATTAGAATAACGCAAATCAAGGAAGTTAAACGTATCTGTAAAACCTGATACCATCAAATCCAAATTCAAATCACCGTTTCCGGTAATATAATTCATATTGAAGGTAGACGGGTTAGTACGTTCCCACTGGGTATATCGGTTATAGTCAGCATAAATCTTCTGATAGGCCATAAGCGGGAAAGGAGAAAGAGCCAAATTATTAAGCATAGGGTGTGATTGCCAATCCCATTTCTGAGAACCATTCGGGTCATAAGGATAAAAGTTACCATATCCAAGATATTCCAGGAGACGACAAGTCATAGTAGAGCGAAAGAAGCCAAAAGCATTTTTCTTCTGACCCAATGAAATGATATACTTAGCAACCTGCTCACACGTAAAATAGGGAAGCTGACCGGACAAAGCATTATTATCCGAAATAACCGGACCGGATGCAAACTGTAAATTAGTATTCATCTGAGTGACAGCAGTATTAAAATGCTGCCACATCTGAGAAAACGGCACAAAGTAGAAGTCAAAGTAACCACGCATGCGCGCAAAAGCTGCGGAATTCAATGACTGAGTACGAATAAAGTTGTTAACCTTCACACGCAAGGAATCAGTAGGCAGTATCGGTGTCCACCATACAGGCATAAGCTCACCGACCTTAGCGGTAAAGTTAATCTTTTGGGAAAGGTCATAGCCGTCACGAGAAGGTTTATTACGTACGGCCGTAAGGTTCATAATATTACCCATAAACAAACATATTATTTTTATCGTTTTGAATCTTATGTTTCATAAATTGCTTAGCCAATGTTTTCACATTACAGTTGAAAGCACGGTAGGCAAACGAATTTTTAAACTCTTCCACATCATAATCAGAATTGTTATAGAAGTAAACCAAATCACCTTCATCAGCAAAATCTTTGAGGAAGTATCTAGACTGAGACTCAAAGAAATCCTTAAGGTGTAAATAGTCCAACTGAGAATAAAACTCCTCAATCTTCTGCAAATATTGCCAAGGAGTACAATTAAGGATACGAACATTCTCACAGAATATACGCGAGACTAGAAGCTGAGTATAGATATTCATAGTAATCTTATCCCAATCATCAGAAGTCAAAATCACATCATCCGGCAAGTCACGATAGGGGTAAAGCAAATCAACAAGACCGATAAGTTCCTTTGGGTATATCTGGTAAAATGTTAAGCCAAATTCCGCACAATGCTTGGCAGACTTAAAATAGCGATACATATACAGAACTTCCGAAAATGAACGAGACAAGGACATCAAAGAATCTACCTTAAAGAAAGATTTGGCCGTATCGTAGCATTGATATAATTGCAAACGGCTATATGAATCTTTATTAGCAAATCCTTTACATCTGGGATAGTAGGCACGATAATTTTGGTACCGTAAACTATAATCCCTAACTCGGCTACTGAGTTCAAGGCTTCCTTTAATAAACTTCTCAACGGGAGTCGAGAGTACCAGTGCAAGTTCCTTTCTAAAAATCTTTCCACCCAAAAATCTAGAGTGGACGGAGAAACATCTTGAGGCTGGTAACGTAAGAAAAGAGGGTAAAGGCTGAGAGCCGTTAACGTACGACGCAACATAGGAAGAAGGCGCACCGTCTGCGATGAGTTCCGTATCAACAATACCGTACTGCCAAGTTTTACGTATATAGTATTCCAATAACGAGATTCTGTCAGTGGGACAGATGACTCGATTTTTACGTTTCGGCCAAGTCCATTGCGGAAACTCCGACATCGTACAGTAGTCCGACGCCGTGCAGAGCTCGGAATCGTTGACGAAGAGTAAGAGATGAAAATGTGGGCGGAACGTTTCCGGCCCGTATTCTCCGCAAGCAAAGTAACGTATTTCATATTCAGGCAAGTAACTTCTAAGATTCTTAATAAAAAGCTGTAAATCCCTTTTACGCAAGTAAGGTATATCTCCAAACAGATGACATTTCTTCTGTAAAGCCTTATACAAATCAACTGAATAACGGGCACGGCCTATATAACTCATGCAGGTATCATAACGGGAGCGAGGAGTAGTGACATCAAACAAATCATAATACTTACCAAAACCGTCAGGCGTAGAACCTTTCTCAAAGGCACGCATACGAGGTATATAAGTATTTGCATAGGTCAATGTAACAAAGATTACATACTTTGAAACCTTCGCTTCACAGTCACACTGAAAAGCAAGACGAGCAGATTTATTCATAGAGCAGGCTGTGCAGTGTCCGCAAGGAACTACCAGTTCTTCTCCGGTATAAGGATTCTTAATCCGCTGGGGATGCTGACAATACGTAAAAGGATATTCCATTACTTCAAAGGACTCTGAATTGTAATACTAGCAGAATCAGCAGAAGCAGATGTAGGATTCTCTACTTTCTGCGTAGAATCTGTGTTATTTTTCTGAACATAGACAGCAAACGTACAAGACGCTGCAAGAATGACAACAAGCGATAAAACCACATAACTAATACGTTTTTTCATGATTACATAAGTTTATGTTTAACAATATATTCATGTAATGAACAGATACGTTCAGCACATTTCCAAGTAATAGAATAATTAAGACCACGACCTTTACGAATAGTACGAACACGATGCAAATCAAACATACGCATAGAACAACAAGACAAACAAAAGCTATGAACCTCAATCCAATCGAGTAACTCACGCTTTGAATACAAAAATGACTGACGACCAGTCTTACGATTAACAAGACAGTACATCATAATTCAGGCTCTTCATTAAAATAATAAATATCATAAGATGTATCAGCAGGAACAGGAGAAGAAATAATTTTTATTATATCCTTATCCAAATAAACAAAAAACAAAAAATTCTGAATAACATCAGCTAAACGATAAGAACGAAACTGAGCACCAATATGAAATGTACCATCAGAACAGTACAATAAAATATAACACCAGTCTTCATCAGAACGAGATTTAGGATACTTAAATGACATAATTTTAACTATTTTAGATTGGTCAATACTTCAAATAATAATCTGAGAATAAGGTTATAAATAACTCAGCGAAACAAAGCAAAATAAAATTTTTGAATTGTGCACATAATCCGTATTATGTTTAATTAGAAAAATAGCATTCTCTCCTCTTCATAAAATGAGTTCAAAATTTTATAGAGGCGGAAATTTCATTACGAAAGAATAATTCTCGTTCTGTTTTTAGGATGGTACATGAATTCCTCCTGGTAAATTTTACGTTAACCCGAAATTCTCAGCTAAACCTTGATGATAGGCTGAATCCTTCGGATTACCCTGCAAATAGTAAAAAAGTACAGAAACAAAAAAAGCACCTCTTTTTGAGAAGTGCTTTTTGTGACCGCGACAGGATTCAAACCTGTAA
>ENA-ORSI01000245-ORSI01000245.1-human-gut-metagenome-genome-assembly--contig:-NODE-245-length-58111-cov-6.880426_pt1 | contig 58111 bp, 89 predicted proteins | sample MGYA00242187_ERZ509154 | MGnify/ENA primary metagenome ERZ509154 (study PRJEB26280, sample SAMEA2338627) | human gut metagenome | biome: human gut; feature: human-associated habitat; material: faeces...
ATAAGTTAAATCTCCGATATCCTTTATAATAGTAGATTCCATAAACCTCCTTTCATTTATATATACATCCCTAAAATTCTTATTTCCTTTTTTTATTTTCAAAAAAGAGACTATTTCAAGTCTCTCATAACTAAATTAATTAAAAACTCCTTAAGTAAATACTTATCATAATTATTATTCTTACACACTCTTTTAAAAATATTAAAATCATTTGCTACTATTAAATAATTTATATCATCATTTTTTGTTAATCTTTAAATTATTTAGTACTAATAATTTAAAGATTAACATCTATACCTTCAATAATTTTTTCTAATTCATCAGTACTAAAATTATTAATCTTATTTCTAATTCTAGTTAATCTTTGTTCTAACTCATAATTTTTTAAAGCTTCTTTTAAAATAATTTTATATTTCTTATCAATACCCTTTTTAGATTCCAATAACATATCTTTATCATAAACTTTATACGACATATTTTCTTTATCTAATATACTTTTAACTTTTCCAAAAGCGCTTTCTGGAAATCCGACAGATTGCTTATATTCCACAAATTTATAGCCAACCAAATAATGGACGATTAACCCATCATCCCCAAAAACATTATAAAATTTTCCACTTTTATAAAGTGATACATAATTTTTACTCATTACAAAAACTCCTTATATTATTAGCAATATGCTATATAGGGAAGTTACGTATAACTCCCCATGCATATTTCATTTTTGGATAAAAATCCAGGATAATCTTTGTCCTTTATCTCATTCACTATAAAACCTTAATCTTATAATTATTCTAGAACTATATAAAGGGCTGGCCGCGCCGCATTGAAATTCGTACTCACATTGTTGTTGTTGACATTGCCCGTCGTGTTCACATTGAACGAAATGTCCGTATTACCCGAATTGCGCGAAATTAACATAAGATTACCCTAAAATAAGAAGCCATGAAATATATTGTTGACTATAGTTTTACATCGGCTTAAAGACGAAAGGATGACCTTTAAGCCGAGGACGCCACGCCTGTACTTCGTACAGTCACGGCTTAAAATTGCATAATAGTATCTTAACAACCTTACTCGCTTTGTAGCACCATATCCCCCCGCTTGCCTCGCACCGCAAGGGCGCGAAGACAAGCAATTTCTTCGCCTTATCCTATTCTCAGCGGATCAGTCATACTGCCTGATCCACTAACATATGTTACAGCAGATTCAAGATAAAAGACTGGCCGCGCCGCATAGAAAGCCGCACTCACACGGTAGTCGTTGACAATGCCCGTCGTGCACACAGAGAACGAAATGCCCGTACCACCCGAACTGCGCGAAATAGTCCATTCCCATAACCCCATGTACATCCAATTACTTGTTGCTGCTAATCGATAGTCTTGACCATCTTCACGATACATCTCTGTTGTCCAATAACTTGGATCTGCTGCATAGCCATAATCACTTACATACATTAAGCCTATTTTTGCATGTTCGACATCAGCTGTGGCTGGATTTACTAATTCATTTTCATACTTTTGTTTTCCTACTGTGGTAATTAAATTTGCCCATGTATTTCCTCCGACTTGATAATCGTGACTTGCTATCATATTTACCCATTTGGTATCTATGCCATTTAAATAATTGATATAATTGGTATTTAAATTTATTGTATTTAATCCACTTTCACTCCAAGTATTTACCGCTGTTTGATTATTCCAATGATATCTATTTATTGTTGTTAAATTTCCTCGATATGTTGATTCGGTTCCCGGAAAAGTATTTGTATTGTAATCTCCATCTGTTCCTAACATATTACTATTTGCATAATCATATTTGATTAGTTTTACTTTGTTATTAAATACTCCGATGATTCGATATAGATTGTCATTTTCACATTCTGCTGAATCTGAGCCAAAACAAACAAAATTGTTTGGATTTGAACCACTATAACGGTATGAGTTATCTCCTGCTTCTTCGGTGGCATTAGTATATGTTCCTACACCATCATGATAGTATAATCCATTTGCTCCTTCTTCTCCTCTTTCATTATAAAGACTCGTTATACAACTTGCTAAAGACTCTCCTCCTGTACAGACATCTGCTAGTGTTGTTGCTAATCTTTCTTCTTGGATGATTACATCAGCAGCAAATGTCTTACCTGTATTTGCATTTTGATCACTATCTAAATTTGCAAATATTACTTCTATTTGCCATTCTTGCGTTACTGTTCCTGTTGATGTTATTTCATAATTATCTGCTATTGTGATTAATCCTGTTTGGGTTGTGATATCAAATCCTGTTACTCCTCCACTTGTTTTTCTTTCTAAATTTCCTAGTGTTATTACTTCTGCACCATCTGGATCTGTTACTTTAAGTAGTAACTCTGCTTGGTCATCAACTGTTGTATATTCAAAATCATTACTTGTAATATCTAAATAAACATAATAATTTCTTGTTGCATTATTTGTAGCATTATTCGCCGTTAATGTTGCACTTGCTGTTGTACTTCCACTTTTATTACCTGCTCCTTGACCAAAGTCTTCTTGATTTGCTGTTAAACTTATTGCACCCCCTATTTGAAATGACAAATTATCAGTTGTTGCAGTATTTGCATTAACATCAATATTTCCTGTTCCTCCACCTTGAGCTTGAAAGTATGCGAATGTTGCTCCAATTACTAAAACTATTAATGTAATAACTGCAATTGCTGATAACACTAGCACTTTCTTTTCATTTGATTTTTGCATAACAAATCGATCCTTCCTTTACTAATAAACATTCGAAGCAAGTTAAAATTGATACTTATTTATCAACCATCCACCTACCTCCTATTTTCTCCATAATATCAAAAAAAGCAAAAAAAGTAAATAGATTTTCAAAGTTTTACATCTACTTGATTACATATTCAAGAAATTTATTATATCGTTGTAGACATATTTTTTGTTAGTTTCAAATAAAATACTATGCATCATATTCATATATTCTAAATTGCCAATTCTTTTATAACCGGATCTATTCAGCAAACTAATAAGTCCTTTAATACCTTCACGACCACCAGTAAGTTCATCATTTGCTCCAAATAAAATTTGAATTGGCAAATCTTTATTAGAATTTTGATATTTATTTACTGCTTGACTCCCTTTATTTAAAAGCAAAAAATTAGCTATTGCCATATTACTATAATTAAAGTTACACAAATTATCATTTAGCATAGTATTTCTTTCATTACTATCTTTAACCAATTTTTCAATATGTAAATCTCCTAGAGCATTTTGAATTAACGGATTACTCTTCTTAGCATTTTGTAATTTTAACATTAATTTTGCTGAAGTTAACCATACATCGATGCTTTTGTCATGCCGAAAAGGACTAATCAAAACTAATTTACTTATTGAAACATCACCATTTTGTATAAAATTTAAAGCAATATCAACTCCAATATCTTCACCAATAATATATATTTTTTGATTTGGAAATCGATTAATTAAATAAGTATATAGGATTCTTTGATCACTAACAAGCTTTTGATAATCATCTATATAACCTAAAGGATAATTTCCACTAACACTCCGTCCATGCCCTCTAGTATCACTTATAAAAACACTATAGCCCCAACTATTAAGCAAAAAAATGAAATCTTTATATCTTGACTTGTGTTCTTTTATCCCCGGAATTATTTGGACAACTGCTTTAGAATTATTTACTTCATATAAAGAGCAAGACAAATAAACTAAATCACTTGATTTTAAACTTATTTCTATCATACATACTCCTTAATACCATAATTCGCTAATATTTAAACTAGTGCTTTCTGGAAGAGGACTTGGCAAATCAAACATAACTAATGTTGGAATCTTAAAACCAGTTCCAAAGCAAAAAGCTGTACCAGGATTAAGGGCTTTAACTTGTTCTAAAGTCTCCATTGCTACATTAGTACTCATACTTCTTACAATATCTAAATCTTCCGGATGAAACACTCTAAACACAATATAATTTGCGCATTGCGATAAAGCCGTTTTAGATAGTTCACTTGGCCTTTGCGTAATAAATGTAAGCAAAGTCCCATATTTTCTTCCTTCTTTAGTAATTCTATCAAATATGTTATAACCAATTACATTAATATCATTATCATTTTGAACATAGCGATGCGCTTCTTCTAAAATTATATTTACCGAAAAACTACCTCTAGGTATAATATTAGTAGTATATTCAAAAAATAATTTGCTAAAAAGTTTAGTAATAACTTTTGCAAAACGATCATCCAAATAGCTTAAGTTAATATTAATTAATTGCGTATTTTGAAACATTTTTCTAATAAATTCTTCTTTAGAAATATAACCATTAAAATCAAAAATCTCTTTTTCATTACCATTTATAATTGTTTGCAATCTTGTTTTTAATATATTATTTTGTTTATATGCTTTATCACTAGTTATATTTCCTTCACTTATTAATGCAAACTCTAAAGCATAATATAAATCATCTAAATTATAAACCAAATCATTGCTTATATTGACTTTATCTAAATTTATTTTTTCAAATTGTTGCAAAAATTTTACAACTTCAAAAATAGCATTCATTTTACCTTGTTCATCAATTAACAAACATTGGCGGAATGTTCGATCATACCCCGGCTGATGAATTATAGAATCTAAATTTAATGTTTCAGTATTATAATGCGATAAAACAGCAATTATTTGATCCCTTATATGGCTTGATGATCTTCCACTAGTTAAAATATCCAATAAACAATTAGCAATAATATCATTTTTATACTCTTTCATTACAGGATCATCACTTTTAAAAATAGTTACTAATTTTAATGTTTTATCTAAAACAGGTATTAATTCCCCATTTTGCACTTGTAATAAAATTGCTAAATCATCCACATCTAGAAAATAAGCTGGAAAAGATAATTGGCATTCCCCTTCTCTTTCAATATGAGTAGTATAATTAACTGTTCCCATACCACTACCATTAATTTCTTTAAAAGTATTTATGTATTCTCCATAAGCATCAAATAAAACAATATGTGAATTTATTGGCTTCATTGAACTACTTAAAAACAAATTTTGTAAAATTCTTGCAATACCACAAGATTTTCCACTACCAGTATTACCAATAATAGCACTATGATTAGCAAAGAAACTATTTAAAGAAACTGAAATATTTAATCCCTTATAAATGGCTGACTTCCCTAGCAATAAATTATTTTTATTTATTTCATTTTTACCAAAAATTAATTCTAATTCATCCATTGTAATAATTCTAATATTAGATATGGCGCTTGGTTTTTTTATTATTCCTGAAATAAACTTATTATTTACAATCTCTCCAACTAATAACACTTTAATTAAAGATTCATCTATATATATTATTTCTCCAACAACTTTTCTAAACTCATCTTCCAAAACTATATGACAATTCATCAAACTAGATATAGCTTTTCTGCCTAAATTTTCAATAGTCAATTCATTATTATCAATTTTTAATATTTTTCCAAACACTTAAATCACCTTATTCTTAAGATAAGTATACCATATAATTAATAATTTTTTCATTAAAATTACTTTTTTTAATTTGTTTCCTTAATTCGACAAATATTTCAAATTCTTTGTGATAAAGTATATAACCAATCAGGAGGTTTTGGAAAATGAATTATTATGAACAAGTTGAAAGTCTAATTAAAAACAATGAAATTAATAAGAAAGTACGTGCCTTACAAGATAATAGTGAAACCCTACTAACCTACTGGAATGTAGGTAGACTCATAGTTGAAGCTCAAGGTGGAAAAAAGCGTGCCAAGTATGGTGATAGCTTAATTAAAGAATGGGGAAATAAATTAAGTCTAAAATATGGTAAAGGATATAACTCTAGAAATTTAGAAAGAATGCGAAAATTATATATACTTTATCCAATTTCGTCCTCACTGAGGTCGGAATTGACCTGGACTCATTATAGAACAATTTTATCAATAAAAAATGAAAACGAGAGAAATTATTATATAAACCAAATTTTACTAAACAATTTATCATCTAGAGAACTGCAAAAAGAAATAAAAAATAAATCTTTTGATAGATTATCCTATGCTGATAAAGAAAACATTGAAATAATTAGCGATACTAATACTACCACCCTATCAATTGAAGATATGATTAAAGGTCCTATTATTTTGAAAAGTAATATAGATACAAAAGAAATAAATGAGAAAGCAATTCATAAATACATTATCTCTTTATTAGAAGATAAGTTTTTAGAACTTGGTACTGGTTTTGCTCTAGTTAGTCATGAATATAAAATAGTTATTAGTAATAATACCAAAAATAGGAATTGCTAATAATATATATTTGTTTTATAATTAAATCGTGAACAAAAGTTCGGAGGAAAATTATGGCAAATTTATATCCAGAGAGAAATATTATGTGTATTGATTTAAAAAGTTTCTTTGCCTCTTGCGAATGCATTGAAAGAGGACTAGATCCTTTCAAAGTTCCTTTAGTAGTTGCTAATCCAAAACAAGGAAATGGCGCTATAACTTTAGCAGTTACTCCTTATTTAAAATCCCAAGGCGTTGCTTCCCGAAGTAGACTTTATGAAATACCTAAAAACATAAAATACACTATTGTCCCTCCTAGAATGAAATTATATATTGAAAAAAGCAAAGAAATAGTAAGTATTTACTTAGATTATGTTGCTAAAGAAGACCTACATATCTATTCTATTGATGAATGTTTCTTAGATGTAACTGATTATTTAAAATTATATAAAAAAAGTGACTACGAATTAGCTGAAGAAATATTAAAAACTATTCAAGAAAAAACCGGCTTAACCGCTACCTGTGGTATTGGCCCTAATTTACTATTAGCTAAAGTCGCTATGGATACTGAAGCCAAAAAATATAAAAATGGCATTGCTAAATGGAATTATGATGATATTCCAAATAAATTATGGCCAATTACTCCCCTATCCAAAATGTGGGGTATTGGTAAAAGAATGGAAAAAAATCTCAATATTTTAAATATTTATAGCATTGGTGATTTGGCTAAATATGACCCTCATAAATTAAAAGATAAATTTGGTATTATGGGTACTGAACTTTGGAATCATGCCAACGGCATTGATACCAGTCGAATCACCGACTTTAAAACTGAAGCAAAAGACAAATCTTACAGTCATTCTCAAGTATTATTTAAAGACTATAATGAATCCAATATCCGGATTATAATATCTGAGATGGTTGAATTATTAACAGCCCGTTTGCGTGCCAACAAAAAACAAACTACTGTAATTGGCTTTGGTATTAGTTACTCGAAAGAAATTAACAGTGGTTTTTATCACAGTTTAAAATTAGAAGCTCCAACTGATTCCAATAAAGAAATAATTAAATATTGCAATATCATTTTTGACCGTTATTATGACTATTTACCAATTAGAAAAGTGAGTATTTCTTGTGGTGGATTAATACCTAAGCAAGGTGTTCAACTTAACTTATTTGAAAAATATAGTGACATCTTACAAGAAAACGAAATAAATAAAACAGTTGATGAAATCAAAAACAAATTTGGCAAAAATAGTATTATAAAAGCATCAAGTCTTTTGCCAGATTCAACTGCTATTGAAAGAAACACTAAAATTGGAGGACATCATGAATAAAGATCGAGGCATGATTAAATGGCAACCATTTAATTCTCTTGTAAATGGCAAACAAGTAATAAATACTTTAATAGTTGAAAGAACAAAAGTAAGGCAACCTATAATTTCTGAAGAAGAAGAAAATTTATTAGAAGAAAAAATAATTGAAGCATATTACTGTCGAAATAAAGTACTAATAACATATTATAAAGATGGTTATCTATTAAAAACAAAAGCTAGCATAGAAAAAATAGATAGTATTTACAAAACTATCTATCTAAGCAATCAATTAAAATTATTATTTAAACAAATATATAAAATCATTTTTCTATAGTGGTAGTATCAACAACTTGGTAACGCAAATCAAAATATTTAAATCCCAAATAAAACCCATAAGCAGTTCTACCAAAATAATAAAAAATGGCTACAGTTAAAATAAGTGTTAAAATAACTGACTTAGTTAAACAACTTTTAAGACCACTTGTTTTAACTGTTTTTGTTGGTTCCCTAAAAACAATTTTTTCTTTTTCTTCTTTTAATAATGGTTCCATAATATCACACCCTTACATTAAAATAATACCATAAAATTATTATTTAAGAAAGTATTTCGACATTATTTTCTTCTATTAACACTTACTAGTTCTAAATCATCAGTAAGTTGTTTTATTCTTTCTACTATTCTTCTCGCTTTAACTTTATCTTCACTATTTTTAGTTAAAGCTAAATGTTTTTCTAATTCTTCAATTGTCAAATTAGACGTAAAAAAAGTTGAAAGTTTATTGTTCATTCGATATTGTAAAATAGTTCCTAAAATCTCATCTCTTCCCCAAACTGTTACACTTTCTGCCCCAATATCATCTAAAAGCAAAATATCAACAGTTTGTAAATACCGCAATTTATCTTCAACTAAACTAAAATCTTCTTTCATATTACGAAGTAATTCCGGAAAATAAACTATTTCTATTTGGGCATTTTTCTTAACTTCCAATTCATTCAACAAAGCTGCAATTAAAAATGTCTTACCACCTCCAAAAGAACCGTGAAGATAAAGCCCTTTTAAAGTATTAACTTTCTCATAATTATCATAATATTCCTTTAACCATTTAATTACTTTTAATCTATTTTTATCATTAATATCGATATCTTTCATTCGAGCTATTTTTATTTCATTTAAACTATCTTCTTTTTCTTTTAATGCTTTATCTTGCATTTTTTGCCACTTGCAAGGAGTATAAATAAATTTAATACTATCATTATCAACACTAGGATATAACACATGCCCTGAAACTCGATTTTTACACATAAATAAGCCCTGACAATTACTACAATTTTTAAGTTCACTACAAGTATCTTGCAAACTAGTATTATTTTTTTTAGCTAAGTCCTTGCTTATTTTCAATCGTTTAACTAACAAATTAAAATCTTTATCTTCCATTGCTTTTTGTAAATCTCGTTCCAATTCTTGTTCTATTTTCTCACTTAAAGTCATTTTAATTGCTTCCATTATTTAAACTCCTTAAATAAATTTTCTACTTCCATTTGTTCTTCTTTTGTTAATTCTTCCTTTTGATTATCCTTATTAAACCATACCGGCTCAATACTACTCTCTTCACTTTTATTAAATTTTTTGCTAAGTTTTTTATTTTCCTTTTCTGCAAAATCCATTGCTTCACTAGCATTTTTAAGACCTGCACGCTTCCATTGTCCAGCAATCGTTTCAATATAAGCTCGCGACAATCTATTGTTATTCTTTCTTAATACATAATCAAGGAGTACATTAACTACCGCCGGAGACATTTCCAAATCAATTATTAGCATCTCTATTATTTTAATATCGGCATTTGTTGGTTTTACTCCTCGGTACTTATTTCTAAGAAAATCAACGGGATTAATATTTTCAAAAACTCTAATAATTTTTCCTCGCATCGAATTATCTCCAGATGGTGTTTTTAAATATTCCGGCTGACTGCGATAAATTAACGTTGGTAATGCACCATTATTAAATTGGTACATCTTTCTTGCTACTTGTCTTAAAGCAGTCTTATCAATCATACCATATTCGTTTAAAACACTTCTTATTAATTCTACCATTTTTAAAGAATCTATTTTATAAATAAATGCTAATTGGTTTATTAATTCTTTTGTCTTTTTATTAAAAGCTCTTTCATTAATTATTCCTTTAGGTATCGAAGATATTATTAAATCAAAATCTACTTGATCATTGCACTCAATATCATTTAGACTTCTTTCAATTCCTTCAAAAAGTTTAATATCCGATTGAGCTACATATACTTCATCTAATTTTTTAGAAATATCTACATAATCTCTAGTATCAATCTTTACTTTTTGATATCTCTTTTTCAAATAACTAAATTCGGCATCTCCAATATTATTATATAAAACTACATTTAATATTGGATGAGTTAAAAACTCATTAGGTGAAAGCGGAGAATACAATTCATAAATGTAATTATTCACATCTCCTCCTTTAAAATATGTTTTCACAAGAGATACTGCTTCTAAAGTTTCTCTCGCTTCTTTAATTGCATTCAAAGGACATTTTAAAATGCTCATCAAATGATGATGATTAAGCTCTCGAGAAATCTGCTTTATTCCATCCAAATCATTCCACAAAGTTAAATATAAACTAACCGCCAAATGACCAATAATTGGTTCATAAAAAGTTATAAGTGTTTCTTTATCAAATTCTGTTAAAATAGTTTTGTTGAATATTACATATCTATCAGCTGGTAAAAGAGTAACATTTTCCATAGAAACACCTCATGCAATATTATAACACTTAATAATATAAAAACCCAGAAAACATTTAAATTTTTCTAGGTTTTTCATTTTCCAAATTAGTATTTAAACCACGAGATTGCCAAAATCTTTCAACTAATTGTAATGGTTCTTCTCGGCCAATAGGAAAAACTTCCGTTCCTTCCAACAAACCATCAACTAAATTTAAATCAGCTTGTAAATAAATTGAAAAATTACTAATCTTTTGCAAAAATTTTCTAAGCAATTTAACTTGCAATTCCGGCATTTGATCTGGCAACAACAAAATACCAGTTAAATCACCATCCCTAGAAGTATTCAAAAAAACTATATCTCCAAAAAGTTTCAAGAAAAAGAAACTTATCAATTCCGCATTATGTCGATAATTTAACTTTTGAAATATTTTGCACTCACTATAGTTTTTACTAGCATAATCAAGCAATACCTCTGAATGAAGTGAATCAACATCACAACCAACAAATTCTACCTTTTCATCTCCCCCATTTAATTCATTATGAATTATTGCTAATTTAAAAAATTCCATTTTACTACCTCTTTGTTATATTATATCACTATTGTTGTAAAATTGTTTTCCCAGCTCCTAAAATTTTAATATTTTTTAGCAAATAATCTAATATGCTTGCTTTTTTAATTGCATTTTTAACTGTTACATCTACTTCATCAATAATATTACCATCACTATCAATAATTAAAGCGCTACCCACAATATCTCCCGGCTTTACTGGAGCCTTTATATTATCTACTTTTAATTCAAATTTATAATCACTTACTTCTTCTGTATTTTTAAGCAATTCTGTTGCATCTTTAAGTAAAACTATTTCTGCATAATCTTGCTTCCCGCCATCAACTCTTACTTTTCCTAATACTTCATCATTTTTTTTAATTACATTTATTTTATAGGTATTAAAGCCATAATTAAGCATTTTTACTGTATCACTACTTCTAGCTTCTGAAGTCTCTTCTCCCATAACTACCGAAATAAGCCGAAAATTATCTTTACTTGCCGTTGCTGTAAGGCAATAACCTGCCGTTGTTGTATAACCAGTCTTAAGTCCGTCTACTCCATCATAAAACCTAACTAATTTATTAGTATTGACAAGCCAAGTCTTTGTTCCATCATTTTTTTCTAAATATTCTTCATAAATACTCGTATATTCCAAAATCTTTTCATGTTTCAAAAGTTCCCTAGCAATAATAGACATATCCCTAGCTGTTGAATAATGTCCTTCTGCATCAAGTCCATGAGCATTAACAAAATTGGTATTTTTAGCCCCAATTTCTTTAAATCTTTCATTCATCATGGCAACAAACTCATTTTGTGAGCCAGCTACTTTTTCTGCTAAAGCCACAACAGCATCATTTCCTGAAGCAATTGCTACACCTTTTAATAAATCATGTACTTTATAAACTTCACCAGCCTCCAAAAACACTTGACTTCCTCCCATATTTGCGGCTTCCTCACTAATAGTTACTTCATCATCCAAACTTAAACTGCCATTATCAATAGCTTCCATTATGATAAGCATACTACCAAGTTTAGTCATCGATGCTGGAGCTAATGCTTCATCAGCATTTTTTTCAAATAACACTTTTCCAGTCGCCGAATCGACTAAAATTGCACTTTTAGCTCCCGGCGCATAATCTTCTTCAGCTTTAACATTGCCTACAAATAAACAAAAAGCCATAATAATTAGTAAACATTTCTTCACTTAACTTCACCTACTAATTATTATGACTATCAAAAAATATTATTACTTTTTAACGTCTTTGTATAAAATTATTTAATTTCTCCAAACAATTTTTATATTTTCATAAAATTTCAATACCTAACATATTTCTTATTAAGAATTCTTCTAATAAAAATTTATTATTTTTTTCAAATCTTCTTTTATTTTGTCTATATCGTTAATATTTAATAAAGATTCTAACTTACATCTTTTAGTATAAATAAACAATTTACTTTCCAATTCATCAAGTTTTTTCTCTGTATCCTTTATTACCTTTCCTATATAACTTTTAGAAACTCCTAGATTATCAGCTATTTCTTGTAATGTTAAATTTTCTTCATAATACCACTTAAATATTTCTTTATTACTTTCATTTAACAATCCTTGATAAATATCAAAAAGCATTTCATAATAAACAAAACTTTCCATATACATCACTGAAAAATTATACCAAAAATATGCAAAAATAAAAACCACTAATGTGGTTTTTACTCTATTTAGCAAACGCAATCTACAAATGTGTCTGATAGACATCTTATACTACAAAGACAGCTGCAATCCATTGTGAAGAATACATTAGTAGCAACATATGGATATAAACTTGTTGGATCAGTATTATCAGCAAGAACTCTAAATGTACAGCAGTTACCTTCAATTTTTTCTACTCTAAAGACATTTGAACATGTAGTGCTAATATCAGATCCTGCACAACTTACTGTAGAATCTTTAGTAATTGGCATGCTCCATGGAACGCCATTTGGTGAAATACACTTGTGTATAACTAGAATGGAGTATTATGAAAAGTAAAAGGACTAAAGCAACTGATATACCAATGTCAGTAAAAAAGAAAGTATTTGAGCGGGACCAAGGACGATGCGTAGTGTGTGGTAATAATTATAATGTTATGCCAAATGCCCATGTGCTTTCGCGAGCACACGGCGGTAAAGGAATAGAAACTAATGTAGTAACACTATGTACTAATCTAACTCCAAATAAATGTCATTATAAATTTGATAATGGCACTAAAGAAGAAAGACAGTTTATATTAGATAAAATCACTAATTATATGAAAAACATTTATGGAGATAATTGGTGTATTGAAGACCAGAAATATAAAAAATAAAAAAACATTAATGATTATATAAATTACCACCAATGTCTATAAAAAATATATAAAAGACTTTATTAATTAGTCTGCCTATAACTCTTGCTAAAATTGGATTGTCATTAGTATAAAGCCTAAATATAGCAAATTTTCCATCGTTGAAATTCCTATGGCTATTTCCTTCAAAAAATTTAGGAGATATTTCTTTTTTTATATTTATTCTTTCTATCTCAATCCCAGTGTTTTTTCTCCACGATTGTAATTCAATATACGGAACAGATGATAATTCTCGTATTCTATCCAAAAGTTGAAGTTTATATTCATCTTTAAAATTTTCCTCAAAAGTTATAAAAGAAAAATTAAATTTTATATGAGTTGGAGAAAAACAATTAGTACATAACTTAGAATTTATTAAGGGAAATTGTTTTATACGCTTACTTCCCATAGTGCTACTCCATAATTTCTTTTTGAAAATAATCTTTAATTAAATCATGAGTAATTTCTTTGTTTTTATGTGGAACATATGTTAAGTCCCATGGTCCATTAATTATATGTGTCATATTTCTCAATTGCCATGCAGTATAAATAGCAAAATTATCATATGTCATATTCAAAACTTCTCTTGTTTTAAAATCAGATTCAATTTTTCTTATCACTTCGTTTTCGGAAATAACATCATCAATAGTTATTTCTTCTCTCCCTTTACTAGAAAATTTAGCCCAAACAGATTTAACAACTGGGCCATGTTCCCAAGCTTCTATTTTATCAAAAAATAATGGGCAATTATTTTTAACTAAAGATATTCCTTGGGCAAAATATAATAACTTTTGAAGTTTTAAATGTGTTAGCCCTTCATAAATTTCAAATTTATCATTTGCTGCTTGATTTTCTTTCTTCTCTGCATTAGTCTTATAAATAAACCAAGTTGCAATATCTAACGCTGAATAGTTCGTGCTTTTCACCATTTTCAATCTCCTTCTCCCTATTCTAAATAAATGATAGCACAGAAACTTAATTCGTGCAATGATGTATTCTAGCATTTGATATCCCTCCTTGTCAAATATTACCATATAAATTATGCAAAAATTGTAGAAAAAAGTTGGTTTTTTCGCGATTTTCCATAAAAAAAGAGCCTAGTCAAAAAAACTTGACTAGGTTAGGCTTTTGTGCACCTCAAAGCGCAGAAAAACACCGAGGATTATTATTCTACAAATCCATACTTCTTTAGTGACTCTAAAGTAATCGGGCCAGTGTATCCATCAACCGTTGAATCGTAATTTCCTTCGAGTTTAGCTCTTCTTTGAAATTCTTTTATACTAGATTTTATATAAGGGCCATAAACTGGACCTAATGCTTTTTCACTAGTATACGCTGGAAATGTTTTTAACATAAATTCTGCTATTTTGTTTATATTTGGATGTTTATCGCCGTCTTTAAAGTAGCCTAGACCACCAAAGAAATCTTCTGTTGGTTCTTCGCTAATTTCTTCAGTTGGCATTTCTTTGAATTTTATTCCAGCATTATCTACTATTTCAGTAACAAACTTATCTACATAGAATACATCTTCGGGTTTTTGTGTTCCTTCTTTAGTAGTAATAACCCAAAACTCATTACCTCCGACAACTTGCTTAACCCAACCTGTTCCACTAAGTTCGCCAAATCCAGCACACACATGATTGTGATGACCAGTTGAATTGGCATCAACTGCTTCGCTAACTACTTTCTCTCCTTGTTTAAATGTATCTCCAACCTTTAAAACATTAAATTCGCTAGCTGATATATGAGCTATTAAGATACTAACTGTCTTATCTCCGCTTGGAGTTTTCACTTTGTCTGTAGATGTAAGCCAAATATAATTTGAAACAGCATCATATTTTCTTACTATTTTACAATCAAATGGTGCTATGAAGTATCCACCGCTTCCCGCTGCTCCATATGTTTCATCAATAGGATAATCTTTTTGAGCACAAGTTGTATGTCTCTTGTGGTTGCCTTCATTATATCCTTGAGATATTCTCATTTTATTTGCAAAATATTTTGAATATTGCATATTATTCCACCTCCCTTGATATTCCCTTGATAGCCCAGAATTGGGCTTCTTCTAATTTAGTAAAAACTAATGAAGTTTCTCTACTAGGTTTGCAAACTTGTTCAATCAAATTATACATATCAGAAAATAATATTCTTATTTCTTCTATTCTATCTTTTTGATTGTCATTAACTTCTATAAATTTTGCTCTTTCATTCATTAATATCCAATCTCCTTTATTTATTGTTCTTATTATAATTTACACTAGATACCCCAATAATCGTGCCTAGACAAGTTATTACAGCTGTCCCTATAGTAATTACTGTATCGGTGCAATTTAAGTCTAGAGTAGCCCCTATTACACCAAATAAAGTAAGTAATGCTGGCAATACTGTTATAACTATCCATTTTAATACATCGTATACTTTATTGCTCATCTTTTCTCACCTGCCTTTCTCATATCTTCAAGTTGTTCTTCTATAAAGAATTTCAATCTTAGTATTTCTTGTTTTCCATGTTCATCAATTGAGTACTTATTTTTTGCAAATTGTACCGCTAAAAAACCAATAGGTTCATTTTCCTTATTATTAAGTACAATGTCATAAAAAGAAATTATATCTTGGCTTTTCTTCAATTGATATGTACTAGGCATCGTTTCTTTTATTTCCTCAAGATTCTTTATTTCCATGTGTTCATCATTTAAAAGTTGAGAAACAAATTTTGCGATGCACGGCAAGGGAATTGCTTGCAATTGAGCTTGCACAGGATTTATTCCATTTCTAACTGTTTCATAAGTGCAACTTGTCTTCAAAGCACTTCTTCCATTAGCGTAATGCCCGCCGTTATGAAAGTCATAAACTTGAACTCTATCAGCATTAAGTAATTCTTTTAATGAGTCCATTTTTTCAATTATGATGTTATCATACAATGCTTGTTTTTTGACTTTCATAGGTATTGTTTCTACTTCTTTTTTTGTATTTTTATATACTTTAATTATTGCTACAATTAAAGCACCTATTGCAGTTATTATTAAAGTAATACCTGCAATATAATTTGCTATATTTTCTATTTTAATTACCTCCTTGATCTAGTTCTAAGAAAACCAATAAATATATTCTATAAATTCTCATTGTACGTTCAGTTGCAGAAAAAGATGGAGTTGCAGAAAAAGTGATATGGCCTGAAGGCAAATTATCATAATCAAAATCTAACCATTGAAATGTTCTTATACCTTCACTTACCCCACCACTAACATTTGGGAAAAGATATTCTTTTGAATAAGATGACCCCTGAGCTAATTTAATGTATTCAGACATTCCACTTTGTAAATTGTCAGTCGATTCTATACAAAGTTTCATTTTTCTTTTGAATCCATCATCAACTGGAAATTTGGATTCTATTTTTTGTTTTAACCAATAATATTCTCCTAAATATTGCCATGATCCGTTCATGGTAACCTCTTTGTCTCCTTCCCATAGAACAAATTCACCTAAAGGATATCGAGATAACATATCAAAATCAACCATTGGCATTCCGTTTGACGAAATAATATCGTTTTTAAATATTGCGAAATTGTATTGTCCTTTTGGCCTAATATCAGACCCTATCTTACTCATCAATTTATCTACAGCTGTAAATTCAAATTCATAAATTTTCTGATAATCCCATGTTCCATCGTCTGAAATCGGATTTACTAATTCTATTTTGGAAGGAGTATTGTATTTATTTTCAGTATCAGAAATGGTTGGACTTAACAAAGTTTCTCCATTCGCCCATGTTCCATTTTTCTCTCTAACTTTCCATGACAAGCTTAAAGAATTACTATTTGTATCATTAAAGGTTCCTTTATAATAATTTCCATTAATAGAAACAAACATGTCATCGGCTATTTGTGAAGATCTTGATGTAGTTGGATTAATAGAAAGTTCTACATAAGGTATTCTTTTAAAATAATTAGCTTCTTCACTATTGGAGGATTGAAAAACAATACTATTAGAATATCCTCTACTGTCAATTATTTGAATAGAAATCGTTGTAAACGGTACATTAATTAAATTATAAATTGTTCCTATTTGTTGTGCCTGACCATTTATCAACACTTGCGAAATGGATGCGCTATTTTTTGCTTGATAATTTAGCGTTAGCTTCGCTACAGATTTATAATCAACCAAAATAGGATTTGAAGCGCTAGATCCAGTTAACTCTATTGTATCATCATTTGAATCTTCTAAAGTAGCACTCAAAATAGGAATACAGTCTCCACCACTACACCAAACTCTAAAAGTATATGAGGTAGTCCCAATAAGATTACCCCCACTATAAGTTAAACAACTAATTGTTCCCGTTCCATTAGTTGAATTTGGAATTTGAGTATAAAAATCTATTGGAATTTCCCAATTATAACTAGCTCCTACATTTGTAGCTATAGTACCTGACAAATTACCAAAAGTGTAATTCAAAGTGTGAGTAAACGAACTATCTGCTCTATTAACTGTAATTGATAATAAGCTTCCTATTGGCACTTCTCCAAAACTTAACGTTGATGCTCGCGGAATAGTAGTAAGTGTTGCCAAGCTAGCCTGGTAGCTTATTGTTAAATTTGAGGTATTTCCATCTACTGCCACAGTTATTATTTTAGATCCATTACTATCATGAGTAATCTGTACATCGCCAGAAACCATTAATGTATTTGAATAATAAGATATTTTTTTATCAGCGGTTGCGGCTTCATAAAAATATTGTCCTTCAATACTTAAACCATATCCACCAGTACTTGAATACGTAACATAATTGTTAGTTCTGCTTAATCTTAATTCAGCATGAACCCAAGACGTATTATTTACCTTGTCTACATTATATTCATACCATGAGACTGTCCCTATAATATATTGGTTTGAAGTATATATATCAAAACTACCATTCACAATTAATCATCTCCCATATAAAAAAATCCAATTCCTAATCCTCTAGAATCATCTTCAACAATTTCAATTCTCCAATCTCCTCCTGGATGATTATTACCAATCATTAGGTATGTTCTGACAAGCAAATTTGCTGTCCTAACTATAGATTGCATTAAATCCAAATCATATCCAGCAAATAAAAGCTCTGATTCTGTATTTCCTGTTTTATCAGTTACCGTTATTCCATCTGTATCAGCATTAAACTTAGTTGGAGAATTAGTTTCATCAATATCCAGCCCATCATCACTAAACGTATATCCTTTATTGGTTTTTAAAGTGGGAACACCATTAGTTATAGTTTCATTAATAACATTTATAGAATGTTCTGTAGATGTAGTTAATGTTTCAACTGCCTGTGTAACTTGTGTAACACTCTCTGCAGTAGCTAATCCGCTCATTTTATCTAACATTTCTTGGTAATTGTTATTTACTATAATTGCATTATTATCAATTTGATTTTGCAAATTATTAAGAGTCGGATCAATGTCTTCCGTAAATTTATACCAATTATAGTCGTTAAAATCTGTGCTATCGGCCTGAGTAAAATCTACATATTGGCCTATGTGTGCACTTGGTCTCTCACCTTCGGCATACGTATCATCGGCAGGAGTAAATGTTGTTCCATCTTCTGAATACTTGATATGTAAATATGAAGTTTGACCGTTTTCCCCCGGTGCTCCCGGTGTACCATTTTGCCCATCAGCACCTTTTATTAAATTCCATGTATAATCAGTGTTTGATGTTGGAGCAGTAGAACTTGTTGTACTGGCTACCCCCATGTACTTGCTATCATCTGTTGGAGTTGTAGTCATTGGATTACCATCAGCATTTGCTGAATACCTTACATAGAAATATGAAGATGCTCCATCATTTCCAGGTGGTCCTTGGATACCTTGTTCCCCTTGCGGGCCGGTATTTCCAGTATCACCTTTATCACCTGTTATTTCTTCTTCTGCAGAATATTCAAAGGTACCATCAACATAAATCGTTTTATTTCTTCTTAATACAACTTGTCCTTTTTGTCTATTTGGGAAAGTTGTGGACCACTCATCGGAACTTCCTTGAATTTTGTATTCCGAAATTATATTAGCAACAGTATCATCAACCTTGCCTTCTAAGGAAGTAACCTTCGTGGTAACCGTGCTAACACTAGCATTAATACTTTCTGCTGTTGTTTCCAGCGCTACTTTAGTAGCATAATTTGTTTCAACTGTTTCTTTAAATTGATCTAGTACTGCCTTTACACTCATCGCATAGGTATCATCGGTATATTTAGTAGCGATTATCCAATCTACTTCGTTATATCCGCCACTTGACCGACTAGCTCGACATCTATACAAGTCGGCATTATCTTTAAACCAAATATCTCCTACATCATAAGGTGGTGTTGGAGTAGTAACAAAAACTCTTCTTTTACTATCAGCTGTATCTTGAGCCGCATTTGCTAACGCTAGCGCTTCGGTTACATCCGAATCAGTTAATTTCAACCAACTATATACATTATTTCCCAAAGAAAACCGATAAGCATATCCTGTATCCTTATCGTAGTATAAATCTCCTAAATGGTTTGCTTTTTCTTCTTCAGTAGTCCAGTCCACCGCCGGACTATTTTTTAGCGTAGGGATACCAGAAAAAAACCAAGTAGAAATGTTTCCATCTACCTGGTCTTGTAAATTGCTGATATCTTCTAATACTTTTTCTACATATTTTTCTAGGTTAGCATTAGTTTTTGTTAAATTATCGTTAAGAGTAGTTATTGCTTTCTTACTTCGATTTATTTCTTCTAGATTATATCTTCTCATTAAGTCTTCTGCAGTAACTGCTTTAGGCTTATCGTTATAACTTACCATTACCAATACACTCTCCCATCTATTATTCTGAAACCTAAATCTTCTAATATTTCTATCTTTTCTTTAGTACTTATATTGCGTGAATTTATTTCATTAACTATATATTCGTTATAATCATCAAATCCTATATTTTTCAACATAACAACTTTATCATATTTAGTTAAATTTTGATTATTTATATAATTAATAATTTCTTCATTATAGTCATCATAAGATGAATATTGCGACTTAATTAAATATGCCTTTTGAGGAATCGATAAATTCAAACTATTAACATAATTTATTAACTTATTTTTTTTAGAATTAGTTACTGCTTTACCATTTTTATAATCAGTAGTAAATTCTTGTGAATCCAATTTTATATATTCTTTTATAGGTATTCGCAAAGTTATAATATCGTTTAGTTTTTCTTCGCTAGAATAATATTTTCCATACAATGTAGCTATTTCTTTATCGCTTAAATTGCTAGCAGTTAAGAAACGTACGATACTATTCCTTTTAGTTTCTGCACTACTATCATCAATACTATTTGTAAATGTATAGTAATCGCTTACATCTCCAATTTGACTATATTCATAGGCCTTTTGGTATGTTTGAGATATTTCAGTGCCAAGTACTTCTTTTTGAGCAATATTGTATGAATAATTAACTATATCGCTTATTACTGATGCCTTATCTTCATCAGTTAATTTTTTATATTCAGAATTGTCTAATAATCGTTGTACTTCTTCTTCGATTATGCTTCCTGATGTTTTTTGGTAAGTTGCTCTTTGAGAACTATTGAGAGTAATCTTTTCTCCATCCTTGTTAATATAGTATGGAGCAACTCTAGGCATAATAGTTGCATCACCGGTCTCTTGATATAGTCTATATATTTCTCCAGCACTTTCACTTATATTTTCCGTAGATACATTTGTTGGATTAAAAAACACATTGAATATATTGTTATTTCCACCATATTTTTGTATTTCTCTACCCATACTATCAACACTAGGAGCAAGAGTTTTACTCAAGAAAGGTATCTTAGACTTAACACTGTTTATTGCACTTTCTAAAGGTTTACCATATTCAAAACTTGTCCTTTGAGTTCCATCAACCATATCTGCTATTTGTTTCATAAACGTTGGAACGGCTCTCGCTGGCAAATCGAATATTGCCTCTTGAACTCCAGTAGCAAGTCCACTAGTATTATTTAATGCAGTGTTGATACTTTCCATAAATGATTGTTCCAATAAGATATTTCCTGCAGTATCTAAAGAACTTAATACGGTTTCTAAAGTACTTGCATTTTCATCTTCTTTTTGAACTATGTTAGCCATAATTGATAGTGGAGCTGCAATAGGTTGGGCCCAATCATAAGTAAATGATTTATCTCCAATCTTTATAGAATAAGAATTAACTCCTAGGGTATTTTTCATAAAGTTTTGAACATCTTTATCGTCATCACTTTCACCACTTACAATACCCGCTTTAGCTAGCGCATATCCAGCAACATAAAGCATAGTACCAGCAACTGCTTTACCGAGTGACTGAACGAAATCATGTTGCATTTGGGGAGTAAATTGACCAGTTTTAATAGCATTTGAAAGTCTTTTACCTTTAACTAATGTATTTACTAATCCTACTGGCGAATAATCAACTATTGCTTTAGTTAAGTTTGCTGGTGTTTTAGCAAATGGGATAAGAACATCACCCAAACCATAACCTTTAAAATTAACATTATTAAGCATTTTTCTTACATTTAATACAAACCTAGTATAGTTATTATTATCTTGCCATGTTCTCGATAATGCTTCTTGAGTGGCAATATCAATCATTTCTTGAGTTACCTCAGTGGTATTATTTAGTACTAACTGATTATTAATTGAGTTGGTAAATGTTGCTTCATAAAACATTCTATCTCCAGCATCTAACATAAAAGATAATAAACTATCTACTCTATTTAATGCTTTGCCAATAGCAGTATTATTATTAAAAGATTTCCCTTCACTAATTTCAAACCTATTACCTTGTATATTTCTAGTGTTTATTCCTTGCTTAAAATCATTATAGCTTTGATATAATCCTTCTTTCATCCCTTTAACATAATTTTGAACATTTGTTACACCAGTTGTACGATATCCAGTTTTTACCCCTATAACTTTATCAGCCATACTAGCAAATAAATCGCTAAAATAATTGACTGGTGCAATAATCGCATTACCTGCGACATTTCTTATTTGTGTTTTAGGATTAAATAACATTGATATACGCATCCAAGATTTTATTCCTGCGCCTCGTTCTGGAGGTAATTTATCGGTCATAATCTTTTGAATTTTAGCAAGCTCTACTCTTTTATCATATCCATCTGGCATAGTAGATACATTTTGCATTATATCCATAATAGCAGCAGTTTCTTGCGGAGTTAAATCAAAATCTTTTTGATGTTGATCTATCCACTTTTTAGTTTTATTTTTTACCATCCTATCATAAGCTTCTGATAATTCTGATTGAGCATATTTAACCATACCTTCGGGAGTCAATCTAGCCATTATATTAAATGCTTGTACTGTTTGACCTGCCTTAGTACCCATATCACGTAGTTTCTTAGCAACAGCCACCATACCATCAGAATCGTTATTGTCTGCATATTGTTTTAACAATATCCAACCTTCAGCCACATCAACTGCAGTAGCATTCTCTGAATCTTTACTAAACCAATTTAAAGTTTCTGCTTCGCCATTTTCATTCAATTTTGAAAACGCTTCATTCAAACTGTCTTCATTAGTTATAGTATCATAGTAATTTACTTCTTCATCTGCTAATATAGTATCTTTTTGTTGTTCATTTAACATATTAGTTTTATTTCTAATATTAGAAGCAAATCTACTATCTCCATCATTTACTCTATTTCTATTAACATTAGGTAACATTGGAGTGGTATTAGCATCTTCTGGAGTTAACTGTGATATTTCTAATGGGTTTAGTATATTACTTTGATTATTTTGCATATTATTTAATGGTAATGGTGCAATTTGACTTTGAACAGTATTTGTGCTATTATTGTTATATGAAACCGAATCAGTGGTGAAACGGGTGGGCAATTGGAGCCCTCTACGCGGTAACCATTGTTCGGTTTTTTCATTTGTATAAATGTTTTTTCCGTCCTCAATAGTACGATTTATATAGTTTTGGAAATCTCTTTTTTCATAAACAGAAGTTAATTCATTTACTACTATTTTTCCACTTTTTTTATCTTGCGTTAAGCTAGCAATTATAGGATTCCCATCAGTATCAATTGCATCAAGAACTACTATTTTTGCATTATCTACTGTTCTAGAATCCATAGCAAAAACACTATTATTTAATTCTGTATCAATATTTTCAATAATATTTCTTGGAATATTACTATGCTTTCCATTTACTATTTTTTCAACATTAGTTTGATTTATAACAATTGGATTGTCAGAAAAATTGGCATAAGCCAATCCTTTGCTATTATCTGAAACAACCAACTGAGTACCAGATGGCAATTGTTTTGTTTCATATTCAATTAACTGTTGTTTAAAAGGTTTTAGATTTCCAACTTTATCTAGAGCCCACTTAGATATTTTTTTTATCTTTGATGTAATACTATTTTGATTATTAGTAGAATTTGAATTAATTGCATTTTGAGTTTGGCCTTGGTTAATTTTTGACAAATTTATATTATTTTGATTAACTCTACTATTTACAGCATCATTAACTACGGTATTTTCTATATTTTGATTATACGTTGGTAAACTGTAGCTATTTGCATTAGGCAAATTAACATTTTGATTTATTTGATTTTTTTCTTGATTATTATTAACATTTGAAGATGCTACAGATGTTACTCCTCCAGTAAGCATACCAACTAACGATGAAAACATCGCATTTTCAAAATTTTCTTGAGTTAATAATTTATTATCTTCATTTAAAGTCAAATTACGTGTTAAAACATCTGCATATTCTTGGATAAATTCTTCTCCACCCTCAGAAATGGCATTAGATACAACATTTACTAATTTAGGATTGTTTTTTATTATATTTGATAAACCTTTACCAATACTCTGACTTAATTCAGAGGTACCTGTACCAAATATAGCGTTTGTAGTACCACCTAGAACTTTGCTAGTTACTGCTTCAGTTGCAGTCGATAATGTAGCATATGATAATGCCTGTTCTTTACTATAACCTTCAGCAACAGCATTATTCCATTGATTAAAATATATATTACCAAAATACGAAGCAGTACCAGTTCCTGGAATTAAAGTATTTAGTGCAGCTGAAGTTGCTAATTTTCCAGTTTCATACAAAGCACTACTTCCAATTTTTCCAACAGTTCCCCAAAATCCATCATCATAACTATCCAAAACCTTCTGTTGTTTTAAATCTTCATAAGTTGGCATACTATAAGTATCTCCATTTTCATTTCTCATCAAATATTTTCTGCTTGTAAATGGGCTTATAATAGGAGCTACTACTCTACCAATAGTTTTATCATACCAACCTATGTCATCTTCTTCTAACTTTTTATTAAGATAATTATAATATGCCTCTCCTTCCTGAAAATACATATCCTCTAAATTACTTCTTTGAGCTTGAATATTACGGTTTCGATTTACTTCATTAAACTTTTTTTCATTTTCAATTTTTTTATATCTATTGTTAGGGTCTGTCAATCCAGGAGATGTACTTCTGGCTTCTACACTTTCAAATTTTGGAGCATCAGCCCTAACTGCATCGGGTGTTGGTAATATTCCACTATTTTTTACATATACTCCTTTATTCTCATATGTATTTATCAATCTATTTTCTGCATTTTTACGAGCGCTTTTAGTTTTTTCATATTCTTTTTTCGCATCTTTGGATGTTTGTTGACTTTTTTTATACGCTTTTTGAGATTCTCTTCGAACATTTATAATATCTCCATATTTTTTCTTATAATCACTATATAAAATTGCCATTAACTATCCCCACCTAAGACTTACGTTATTATTTATACTTTGACCTACCTCACTTGTTACATCTATATAATCATTTTGACTGCCATCCCAAACATAGAACTTACCATTTGCTTGCCATATAGATTGATTAGACATGTCTGCTCCTGTACTTCCTATCGCATTATAAAAGATATCCTTAACTTTATATCCTGATTTGGATAAAGGAACTCCACCAACATTATTTGGTTGATATCCAGATCCTGGATTCTCACTCCATTCGAACACGCCATATTGTGCATCTGGATTTATGGTGCCTGTGTATGGATTCGCTGCAATAGTACGTCCATTTGCTGAAGTGCTTCCAGACAATGAATTTCCTCCACTCTTTCCACTCGACAAACTATAACCTCCACTTGAACCAGAACTTGAACTTGATGATCTAGCAGCACTTCTTGATAATTCATACTCTCTTTCCCAATTTTGTTGTGCTAAAGCATCTTGTTGCTTTTGATATTCAAATTGTTGTTGTTGGAAGGCAAGTTGTTCATTAAATTGTCTAATTGCCTCTTCTCTTTCTTTTTCTGCTTGAATATTGTTATATTCAGTTTGATAACGATTATAATATTCGCTATCTAGCGCTTGATTATTACTCAATTGATTTTGAGATATTGTTGATTTATTGCTATAGAAATTTTGTGATGCTTCTAATTGCATTTGAAGTTTAGTTAATGCATTTTGTGCTTTTTCAACACTATTAGTAAGTCTTGCTTCATTAATGGCATTGTCATATTCAGTAAATGCATCTTGCATTGCTTTATTTGCAGTTGCAAGTCTGTTTTGGTATGTATTAAACCCACCTAATTTAGAAGTTTCTGATAAACCGCTATTAAGCAATCCTGAACTTGCCTGAGATTCCGCTTGTACTCCGTAAGGATTTACAAAAGCCATATAATCATTTTGAGCACGTTTTTGCTCTGCTTCCATATTCTTTTGAGCTTCTTGTTTTTGTTGATTTATTAAATCTTCTTGAAAAGCCAGTTGTTGATCCAATGCACTATTTTGTGTTTGTTCATATTGTTCCGCGTATTGATTTGATTGGTTATATAAATTTTCATTATCTGTAAGCAAACCTTCATACATACTATTACTTTGATTAATCGCATCTTGTTTTTGTTGATTTATTGCTGATAATCTTTCATCTTCCATTATTCACACCTACCTTTTTATGTATCCAGCGACAAATCCTTGTAATGTCGCAGAAAAAAGCCCGAATGGTTTATTCGAGCTAAATTTTAATTGTATATCTTTAAATTTTTTATCTTTAATTCTATAAGTTATATATCCTTTTTCATCGCTTAATGTAGTTTTTTCTTTTTCTACACCATCTACAATAGTACTAACTTTGATAGCATTATTTTCCATTGGTTTTAAATCTGCTACATTGCCTCTCTTATTGGTAGTCTTAGTATAACTTGGATAACCAAAGTCATCTTTATAAGTAGTCCAATAACTTTGAATATCTATTCCATTGTCGGTATTTCCTACTAACTTAAATAATTGGCCTGTAGCATTTCCTAAATACAATTCTCCACGATATTCTTTAATAAAAGTTATATTATTTGGTAATTCCCAATAAAACCACTCATATTGAGGTGTTCCAGCACTATCTTGATATATTTGTCTACTGTCTGCTAAATACATCTTAGAACCCACTAAACAAAGTAAATAGCCATTGTATTCAGCTAGTTTAATATCTTCATAGCCAGTTTCATGTATCATTTTATTATCAACTAAAGAGCTTCTATGTTGTAATATCTGCTCACTATACATAGAATTACTTGAAATAGATTCTAGACCATTCCTAGAAAAGTAAACTATATCATCATTAAAATTAATTCCACATGAGATGCATCCTAGCGCTACACTACCATTTACACTAGGATAAATTTTTCCATACGTACTATCTAATGTCGGAGACATATAATAGACACTGCTACTGTTTTGATTTATTTCTTTTATTACCCATAATACATTATTACCAGGGATTATTGCTTTAATGTTTGCTAAATCTAAACCGCATTCATAATAAGCAGTATCTCTTACGTATCTTGGATCATTTAATTCACAATGAAATACTGCGTTGGGATAATCAGGATTACCACTAAAGAATATTCTATTATCAAATTCACAACTTAGCTTACAATTTAATATTCTTTCTTTATATCCTTGCGTAGTTTTACTAAAGGTAATTATAACTTCACTTTCTTTTGATGGAGCAGTATTAAACGTAATAATTCCTTTTTCTCTATCAACAGTAAAATCTATATTTTCTGACTTAGTTACTCCATCTACTGTAGCAGAAACTGGAGATATAGTAAGTGCATCCAACTCTACTGTATCAAGCTGGTAATTTGTGCTTTCTCCATCTCCAATAAACATATTTTTTCTAAAATTGCTTAATACATTAACTGGTTGATAAACTAAATCAGTATCTGTATCAGAATCTATTGTAGTAGAACCATCAGGATTCTTCATATAAGAAGTTATAGGGATAGTTCCTTCTACTTTTTTCATAGTAGTGCCATCATATTCTAAATAATTGATTCCATCCATAAAAAAGAATATATTATCATATACAAAACTTCTACTTTGTTTAGGATTTAAACCAGTAAATAATTCAACTATTACTTTAGGAGTTGTTGGATAATTAGTCCACTCTAGCATTTTAGTACCACAATGAATTAGAACGTGTGTATAATCATTAATTGTATAAAAAAAGAGACCAAATATTTCATTATCAAATGTCTCTAATAATGTCATACCCGGTCTTGTTTCAATACATTCACTATCTTTATAAGTTTTCCACATATTCAAGGCATCGGGACTTCTATAATAATTGGTATCATTTTTAGAAAAATCTACTCCACGAAAATTAGTGTATTTTCTAGTGATTAAATCATCTAATGCCATTATAAATCAATACCTCCACTAATCATTGCCATACCTTGAGTTTTACGTGAATCAATTAATCCTTTTAATTCTGTATACCTTTCATAAAAATATCTACCATAGCCACTAATCATATCGTTTTTAAGCAAATCTGATGCTATTCCATAAGGCATTATTTCTTGTAAATCTAAATCTAGTTCAATTTCAAATGATTCATCATATTCTGCACTTACTTCTTCTTTAGTTTGAGTTGATGTAGCCTCAAATGTTAAATCCATTAGACTAGGGTATTTATAATAATAAATGGTTATTTCCTTTGACAATTCTAAATCTTCTGTATTAAATAAAATTTCAAAGTTGCCAACAATATCATATTCTATATTAGGTATTGTATTTAATTGATAAAAATCAGGTATAGAAGACAACACTAGTGAAGTATTATCTTCCTTTAATTCATAAGAATATTTTGCAGGAATTTTTCTATACTTCATTAAATCCAACATTATAGAATTAATAACACCATTTATTTTATAGATTACATCTTGATCATCAGCAAGTTCTGTTCTTTCTGGGTAATATTCTTCTATAAGAGAGAATGTCTTAATTTTCATTTCCTTGGCTGTCATTATATACCTCTTTCATAGCAAGTAATTCTGCCTCAATTTCATCAAGTGTAGCCATTTGATATTGCGGAATAATATATCCTTGTTCTTCGTCCCATATAAGAATTACTCCAGTCGGAATTTCTTGAACAATTTTACTTTCTTCTTTAGAAACAACTTTTTCTTCCTTACCATTTCCTAAGATAGTTATTGTTCTTTCCTCATTAATATAAGTAGTAAGAACTCCTTTTTCCATAACTTGATGGACTTTTTTATTTTCTGTCCATTCATCAAATTTTAAAGATTTATTTACTTTTCTCCCAAAATATTGTCTTAAACTTGGTTTTAATGTGTAATATTCTATTTTTTTCATAATCATTATCCTTTCTTGGCCGTGTTTGTTAGAATTGCACTAACCATTGCTTTTAACACGAAAAAAGGAGCCGAAGCTCCAAATATTAAATGCTAGTCTTTAGACAAACAATTTCTTTAGGTCTAACTAATAAACCACCATATACATATAAACCTTTTTGAGCAGTTTCAAAACCATCTTGAACTTCGTAATTTACTACTTTTTCAATTTGTTCTGCAAATGCAACTGCCTTTCCAGTTCTTAAGAAGTTTAAAACTTGACCATAACCAGTTATTTCATAATAAGTTGAAATAGATCCTTTAGTTGGATTTGATACTTCTGAATAAGTATAATCAGGAGAACTTCCACCTTGTGTATAATAAGTCTTACCTTCAACTATATCAGTATCTTCTGTTAAAGCATAAGTTGGGTTTAATTTAGGCAATAAGTTTTCGATAGAAATTAAAGCATTTCCATACTTACCTAAAAATCCTTTCTTAGCCATTTCAACATTGTTAGTGTATAGTTCAGTTAAGTTTTGTCTTATCTTAGTGAAGAAGCCAGGATCAGTTTCAAGGTAAAGTTCAGTTTTTTGTTTAACATTATTTCTATAAAGTTTAGCAAATCCATCTTCAACCTTTTCAATAGCATTGTTTTTAGTTACTGAAGTTGCATCAATAACTTCAACACTACCTGCATCAACACCATCATTAACCATTTTGGCAACATATTTGTCGCCTTCTTCAGTTAATGCGATTGCTCCTTCTTCACAAATTGCTTCTAGTGCTCCAGGAACACTTTGAGCCTTATACACGTGGTCAATTCCAACATTAAAATAATACATTTGGTCTAGTTCAAATTCTTGTTTAGTTACACTAGCAGCATCTCTTTTAATAGCTACTCCTGGTGTATATTTTCTTACTAATGGTCTATCAGCATTTAAAATTATGACTTTTCTAGCATTTTTTGTATCACGTTCATATTTAAAATTGCTGTGACTTCTTAATGAAGTGATAGTTCTTAGGGCACGTTCATACCCTTGATGCCATATTGTTTGAAGTGCATCATTCATTTAAAAATCATTCCCTTCTGTTTTAATCTTTCCATTTCTTCATTGATGCTAAAGCCTTTTCCCAAACTCCTGGTTTATTCCAGTCGTCATCAGATAGATTTTTAACATCGGTAGGCGAATAGAAATCCTTTGTTTCTTTTTGGGCCACTGTGTCCTTCATACTTCCCATTGCAACAGGTTTGGTCTTACTATCCTGAGTTTTTAAATAGAGATTATAAATATCTCCGATAGGAGTTTTAGAATTAAATTGATTTTTAAAGTCTATAAAGCCTTTATCATTCAAAATATCTTCTGTAGCGCCAAGTTTTAAAAGATTACGTTTATTGTCTTCTTGAGTTAGTCTTTCAGCTAACGTATTAAAGACAATGCGCTCTCTTTCGTTTAGGTTCTTGTATTCCTTGGCAGCAAGCCTGTTGGCTTCATTAAGCATAGACTCATATCCATCATCGATAAAGTCTTGTGCATCTGCTTTAGCAAGAACTTCAACTTCCCTAGATGTTAATCCAGGTTTATAAACATCAGGCAATTTAACACCTTCGGCAGTGTAATATTCACGAAGTTTTTTATTGGCTTCATCAATATTGCTTGCTCCTAAAGCACTTTTAAGAACATTCTCAGTATCTTTATATACTGACAACTCTTTTTCTTTTTGAGCTTCGAGTTTTGCCATCCGACGATTGACTTTCTTCATTACAAGATTGTCAATTTCTTCATCAGTCATAAATCGCCCTTTTGGTTGTTCTTCTTTGGTTTCTTCAACAGTTTCTTTTTCTGTTTCAGCGGTATCAGTTAACTCTATACCTTCCCCAAATTCTTCTACTGCTTGGGCATCAGTATTTTCAGTAACTTCTTCAGTAACTTTTCCGATTTCTTCTTCCATAAAAAATCTTTCCTTTCCTATTTTTTTGGCAAGTGTTTGCTTCACTCACACCATGGCTTTTAGTGTCATCAATGCTCGGACAATAAAAAAGCAACTACGTTTGAGTCGCTTGATTAATCATTTGATTACCCATTTGTGATATCACTTCAATATCTTGTTGATTAGCAATATTTTGTTGTGCTTGGGCTTTTAATTGTTGGGCTTGAAGTTCCATTTGTTCAATGGCTTTACTTCTTTCTTTTCTTCTTTTTAATAGATCTAGCAATTTACTTTTAGGCATTGTTGAATCATCATCCAACAGGCTAACATAATCCTCTAATAACTGTTGATTTTGTGGCAAAAACAATTGTGATTGAGTTAGATTTTCAATAGATGATTCTTGCGCATACTTGTCAAAAGCACTCTTTGGAGTAACATCTATTTTAATATTAAGTTTTAATGTTTCCAAAATTTGTTTTGGAATGATTACTAAATTTTCTACTACCTCTCCAGTAACAGCATCAGTTGATTCATCCACTACCATTAATTCATCAGAATATGTCTTTAACATATCAAATATAATAAGACCAATATCCTCTATGAATTGTAATACATTAGCACTTTGTTCATTAAGTGGTTGTTCGCTTGCTCTTTGTACTGCCAATATTGCTTTTCCGCTTGCTTCATCTGGTTGAATTTGGCCTGTTGCCATATCTCCAGCACCGGCAAGGTCTCTTGATATCGAAATAAGTTCGCTTTGCAAATTAGCAATATCAGGACTAATAGATCCTGGGTTAGTATATCTAAAATACTTACTTATATCTTCAGCACTACCATCTTTTATACGAATAGTAGCTCCAACCTTATTCAAGGCTTCAGGATTTTGAATTTTATCTTCGTTAATAACAGGATGTGGATAAGCAATATTCTTCCCAATAAAAGCTCTTCTAGTAGCTGTCTTATTAACTTCTATTTGGTTTGCAATGTGTTGTTCTACTTCTCCTATACCGCGAGCATTTCCTTCGCAGTCTTCCCAGTTTAAATGTGCTACTGGATAATATGTAAGACCAGTATCTTGGTCTTTTGTAATTGTTACATATTTAACAGACTCTGAAAAATGAATTGTACCGTCTTTTTTATACAAGAAAGTAACAATTGTAGTCATGTCATCTACTTCATCTTTAGAACTATCTCCGGATTCATCCTGAGTAAAATTATCCCCATGAATATTTAATATTTCTTCTTCTTTAACACCCTTACTTCTTGCATATTCGCGAGCATTAATAACACTAGAACGTCTTTTAATTAAAATATATGGTTGAGTTTGTATATCGTCATCATTTTCATTTCCATACATAACGTCTACTTTAGATTTTAATTCTATTTTTGGCATTTTATTTTCTTCATCCCAATACCAATAAGCTATTTCCTCCCCATTAATAGCAGATTTTCTAACAGCTTTCTTTAGTCTATAATCTAATTTGTTTTTTTCCCATATTTTTGATGCCTCTTTAGTTAATAATTCACTTGCTTTTTTAGCTTCTGATCTAAATTCTTGAGACTCAAAATTATCAGAATTATAAATAATAGCATAATTAGTACTTGTTACTACACCAACTTTGTATTTGACTATCGGTTTAATGTAATTGATTTGAATTAATTCTACATTTTTACCTACAATAGCATTATCCCATTGGTTACCATTAAAGAATCTAAAATTCCTATCTGTAGCAGAGTAATAGCCTTTATTACGCATATACATAGCGTGCTTTTCATATAACTGCCATATATCTGTTTCAACTAGTGTTTTTAAATCATCTATGTCCATTGGCTATACCTCCTTCTAAATATGCTTTTGGCTTTCAATAGTGCCATCAAAATTATTGATGTTTTCCCAACTTATTCTATCTTCTTCTGATAATCCATCATCACTAATTTTATTGTTTATAACTTTATTTATTGGTTCGCTTAATGGCATCTCTATTTTTTCTTCATTCTTAAGTTTTTGACCATTTTTAAGCCCTAACGTATAAGCCATTATTACGAATAAACCAAATAAAGCACACAATACTATTGTTTCCATTACTTTTTCCTGCCTTTTTTCTTTTTTGGCTTAGTATCTTCTAATACCTCTCTAATTGTTTCTTCAATTATTTGATTAGTCTTTTCTTCGCCTAAAATATCATTAGACATAGATCTTAATTTCCTAAGCATTGCTTTTTTCATATTATAACTATCTCCTCTCCCCAGTCTCTTTGAGCTGGTTTTTCAAAATCAAAATTAAATGTTATTTCTTTATTTATTACTTCTTTAGTAGGTGCTGTTCTGCTTACACAGAAATACCTTAACGCATCTGTTATATGTGTAGGTTCATGCGGTTCAGTTGCTACATCATTAGGTTCTTTTTCATCATGTTGTAACTGTGGTAGATACTTAATAAGATTTAAACAATTACTAAATATCTTTAAATCGCTATCTTCATACAACTCTCCGGTTTGTTCATGCCTAACTTTTTTTATTCTCAACCACTCTTTAACATTTAACCAACCTGCTATTCTATTGTTGCTGGCTTTAGTTAAATCAATTCCACCTTCCCAAAATAATTCTGCAGTGCTCTTACCAGTATCTCTATTACGATTCCACAAATCAGGTGGTGCATAGATATGCTTGTATTTATCCTGCCTCATATAACTTTTTAATGTTTGCACTGCCTCACTAACTATCAAATTAGGCTTATGTATCTCGTTATACACATAAGCCTTTCCTTTAGTATCTATTGCAATAAAAAGGACCGCAAACATATCTAGTCCGTAGTCCATTGCAATATATCTATTCCAATTATTAGGTATTTTAAATGGCTCTATTACATGGATACTTCTTTTAAATTCAGGAAAGAACATGCCATCGTATATGTCCCAGTCGCCATATTTTAATGCTTTTCTTTCTTTTTCTGGTAAAGCATCCAATCTTTTTATATAATCTGGATCATATTCCAACATAAATTTATTATCAGTAACTAAACTAGGAATAAATATCCGTGTTACTTCTTCTCCGGTTTCTAATTTACAATTGTGAATTACATTAGGTTCTCCTATATCTATGAATCTTTCCTTTACCCAAGTATGTCCCACACCGCCTGGGTTAGTAGAACTTTTTATTCTTTTAGGATAAGGATTAGCCCCCCGACACCTTGATATCATGTATGTATACATAAATTCAGTAAAATGAGTAAGTTCATCGAACCTTATAACATCATATTCAGCAGATTGATATTGATATACATCTTTTTCATATTGAATATATCCAAAATCAATAATACTTCCGTTATTAAACTTCCAAGTATGTTTGGAACTGTTATAGTCTGCTATTGATAAAGGATATATATCTAGACTAACACGAATTAATGACTTCTCTAAATCGGCAAATGTACTTCTGAATATTATTTGCTTACTTTTGGGACATTTTAATGCATATAGTAACGCATCTACTAATTGACCATACGATTTACCTCCGCCAGCAGCACCACCAAATAAAGTTTCAAATGCATCAGATTTAATAAATTTTTCTTGTTTCTTTGTTATTGATATTTTCATTATTCAACAACTCTTATTTCTACTTCAAATTTATTATTTTCTGTACTTTCTCCAGTTGCTAATCGCATTTTATCGTATAACGTACCAATAACAGTAGTTAAATTATTAATAGGTATATCTTCTTTATCTAATTCCTTGTCTAACTTTCCTAAAGCCTTATAAATCAGCCTATTACAGCAATCTGAAAATAACTCTTTTTTCTTCTCGTATTCTTTCGGATTGCTTTCAATTATCTTTTTTACTGTCTTATCAGATATACCGCATTGTTTAGCTGTAGCATTATAGCTGTTAGTAAGTGCATAACTTGCAATTACTTCAGCCTTCTTTTTGCTATCGATTTTTACTCCGCTAGCCATACACTCACTTCCTTTCTTATTTAAGAGCACGAAATTATGAGATTATGTCTAGAAAGGGTTTCGTACTCTTAAACAAAAATACTATTCATAATACTCATCTAAATCATCATCTCCATAGTCTTCATAATCTTCTTCATCATCAAATAATATATAAGACCATATTATCTTTTTGTTTACACTGGCAATACATATAATAAATGTAAATAACAATGAAGTTATCAACAATATTATTTCAATTACTATACTCATATTTCTATATCTCTTGGCAAAATAATGATTTTTTTATTATATCTAGCTGCTATCTCAAATTCTATTTTGCAGCCTCTTGCTAATTCCCACCCTGGAGCAAAAACTACACAATTGGCTTTATCCATAGCCTCAATGGATTTTGACAAATAATATAATGCAGTTTTATCACCAAAATCAAATAACGTATTTATGATATCTTCTTTGTTTAGTTTTAATAAATTTATTATTTCATCTCTTTCTTTTTTAATCTCATCATCTGTTTTACCTTTCATTGGTTGACTAATCATTGTTTTCATCTTTTTCTCGCTCTCCTTATCGGCTCTTCTATTGCCGGTCTATATAAATATTCATCTTTGATTAAATAATTGCCTTTTGACTTGCTGACGTCGGCAAGGTGTTCTCTTTCGAAACAATGCAATATATCTAATATATGTCTTAAATTCTCCATATCGAGATAGCCTTTAATGTTTTCATCAATCATTTCGCTGGTTATTGCACTAAACATATCGAAGTCTTTTGCTTCAATAAGATGCAAATATTCATGAGATGTAGGTTGATTTAATATCGCCCCGTTCCACCAAAGATAACCTTCACCTATTCCAGCCTCTTTTGAATGCCGTCTAGGTATAATTAAATGATGAAAAGACAACTTGCTCTTTTGATAGACCGGAAAACCCATGAAATCATATCCTAACTTCATTATTTTGTAATAGTCTATCATATTCTTAGTTATCTCTCTCATTTATTCTCCTGTGGTTGGCGAAGTAGGATTTGAACCTACAACCGCTGATGTATAAGACCAGAACTCTAACCATTGAGTTATTCGCCAATATAAAAAGAACTATTTCTAGTTCTCAAGGGGGTTTAGTATCATTAATAGATACTGTACTAATGATATAAGCTAGAGTTCCGCATACTCGATTTAACTTTAGCCGATTATTCAATATATCCTAGTTCACTAGGTCTAATGGTACTCATATCATCAGTACACTATCCATTAAAGGATAGTATTAAGGTGAAAATTGTAGGAACTTATAATTATTCCATAATATCATATTACACCAAATAAATCGGACATTGTCGGACATATTAGGACATTTTACTATTTTCTTTATAATTTTTATATAATCTTCGGCAATGTCTTTCATTGTAATTAAATAACTTGGATATATCTTTCCAGCGCCACCGAAGATTATCTCTAAAATAGACAATACAATACTCTACAGAGTTATTTTTAATCATTTCTCTTATCTCATTTATAGCCATTTGCTTATAATCCTTATATGTTTCCATAACTGCATCAAATTCTTCTTCTAGATCATCTTTTTTTATAACTCTGTTTAGCATTATATCTCCTTTCTTACCTCCTTTAGTAACAATGTCCTTCCATGTTACCGCTGATATATCAACTAATGTTCTATTATATTTGTGAGATAATTCTATCAGGCGCGATCTAATTACTTTCATTTCATCGAATATTTCTTTAATAGTTAGTTTTTTCTCTAGTATCATATTTCTCCTTTATAAAATATTATTGCAATTCAATCCAGTCCATACGCTATCAATCATATCTTCAATTTCTTTTATCGTAGTTTTGTTATCAAAATCATAAAACATTATCCTAATTCTACAATTATTTTTTGTTGCATATAGCTCCCAGTCATAATCTTTTTTTCCATCCCCATAACAAGACTCATAAACATTTATTACATATTTTCTATTTTCATCATTTTCAACAAATTTATTAAATAACTTACTGTAATGTTCCCAAACCATAGGACCGCAACATTTATATTTGTTGTTTATCAATGATTCTTCTGTTATCACTATTTACCCTCCAATTACTTTTTCTTATTCCTAAACCAATTCTCTAACTTCTTCGCAAACCACCCTAAAAGCCAAATAAATAAAACTATTAATGTAACCACTATCGGTATAATCCAATCCCTAAATATTAAATAATCAACTAATTCATTCATCTTTTATGTTCTCCTAGTCATCATTTATTTTCATATTAAAGTCCGTGAGTATTATATCATCTAATTTATTTATTATTTCCTCTACTGGTATTTCATTACGTTGCTCATATTTATACAATTCCCTACGATAATCATCTAATTTTGATAAATCATAATATAATTCAATTCTATGCACGATCATTTTTAAATCAGTGCTATTTTCGGGAATATTTTCAAATTCAAATATAGTTTTACCCGTTGACATATATTTTTCGTTTTCGTTAATCATCATTTGTTCTCCTTTAATTTATTTACTTCATCTACTAATTCATTAAGTTTATTTACAATAACTGCTTGAGGTGATGATAAAGTATAGCAATAATAGTTACCATTTTCCCAATTACCCGTTATTTTCCCATCTTTTATTTTTAGTTTTTCTATCTTTTTATCTTCTTCTATTATTTCAAAATCAAAAAGAGAATCGAAAAATGCTCCCGATGTAAAATCCCTACTTTCCCAATTAAAATTTTCTCCATCCCAAAATATTTCTGTTATATAACAATCATCATACCATACTTTAAATTTAACCTTTTCGTTTAATTTTAAATTACTTATATAATTAAACAAATCTTTACTATTTATTTTCATTAAATATTCAACCCTTTCTACCTATAATATTATCATTTCTATCATATATTGGAACTCCCATCAATGTATAAAGCCAACTTGCACCATCTGTATCACCAAAGAATAAATTTCTCATACTCCTAGGTAACTTACCTGAATTAGTTATTTCTCTATTTTTAAATGCTTCCTCTGGCGTTTTATTGCATTGAAATACTCTACATATATCAGGTCTAACTTCATATATCTTGCACTTTTTATTTCCGTTATCTCTAAAAGGGCAAGTATTATCATAAGAAACTAACACTATCCTAGGAGTAGCTTCAACTTTATGTTCTTTTAAATATCTATCAATGCGATGTATCTCTTTTTTAGATAGATGTAGTATATCTCCACAACATTGCCCACACCCAGAGCATTTACCATTACAAGTGTAATTAGTTATATTAGGCTTCATCTTGTTGCTTAATCACCTCTTTTAACTCTAACATATCAACATTGAAATTATGATTATCAAATTTCCAAAGAACTAAATTTATTATAATAATCTCAATATCCATGCCTAGAACAAAGTATCTTATAAAATCACTATTAAATATAAATGAATTTAAAATCAAAATTATAAGGCAAATATAAGTAATTATTAAATTAACCATAACTGCTGCTCTCTGAATATTAATTTTATGGTGTTTTTTAGCAAAATTATATAAATCATCTATTGTGCTATCATCACTAGTCATTATTGGTTTATTTAAATCGCTAAAATATATCTTTGGGTCTTTATAATGTCTGTGTAACACCCAATATTTTAAATTTAAATCTTCATCATAATGAGTACATAAATGATATTCATTACCTAATAATTTTCTTATTTTGTTTTCTTTTTCATTCATCAGTTTTCAGTCCTTTCAACCAATTATACAAGCCTTTCCATGTATTATAATCACACTCATCATCAAACTTAAAAGATTCCCTCTTTTGAAAGTATTCCTCTAAATCTCTTAGCATAACACTCTTAACTCTTTCATCAATTAATTCAGGATATCTTTTAATAAATTCCGCTGTTTCACTTGTTATATATGTTCTTCTTCCTAGCGCATACCTTAATGCACTAATTATCATGTCTTTTAAATCTCTTACATCAGCATCTTTAATTATCATATTTAATCATCTACTTTCTGAACCATTCTTTTAATATGTATCCCTCACTATCCAAAATCTTAAAATCTTTTCTATTAACAAATTTAGGATTTGATTCTTTTAATTCCTCAACAAAGTCAACTAAATCTTCCCACATACCTCGCAACAATAACTTATCATTTTTATAAAGGTAACCCGTAACCGCATACATTATTTTAATCATCGGTGTTTAACTCTCCTATAATTCCATTAATTACTTCGCCATATCTATTTTTATTCATTATAATTTACTCACCTCATTCAAAATCTCTAACAATTCGCTTGGTGTTACATAGCCTTTTACTGTATCGCCCCAGTGTAACGGATTAACTAAACCCAAATCTTTATATGCTATTGCAACTTCACAATTCTTACTAGAGACTTCGGCATTATCACCAGACATCAAACTTTTAACTAATTCAGAATTAAAATGATTATCGCTATAACTTCCATAATCATTAAATACACTAACGGTATATCCATTATCAAATGCTATCCAAAAATGACCCCTAGTTGTAATTATCATTAGTTACCTCACTTTTTGTCAATTTATCGGCTTTTTCTCTTACAATGTCTAACAATTCTTCTTCTGTATATTTACCACTTTTACACAATTCAATTATTTCCTTTATTTCTTTTACTATATCTGGTATTTTAGGGTCTATAATAGTATCATAGTTATCTAAAATATGCTTAGCGGCTCTTTTGATTTCTGCTTTTATTTCTCTATTCATCCTTATCTCCTACTATCGCATTTACTAATTCATCAGTTAGTTCAATAATAACTAATGGTTTTAAATCATTTGAGAAAAGGAACAAACAATCATCTTCTACTATTTTGTAATAATCACTATCATAAATTAATAGGTATCTTTTCATTCTTTACCGCCATTTCTAAATGCCGTCTTTGCCATTTTTACCATTTCATCTAATGTTTCTTCATCTACTACTTTTTGAATTAATAATGTTGCTAAAAAACTAGTTGTTGCAGTTAATATTGAGACATTATTTCCTGAAATTGTTTGTAAACTATTGCCCATACCTGGTTTTCTCCATATATGAATATCTACATTGTAAATATTGTCATTTTCTGTTCCTTTCCAGTAATGTCTATTAGGGCTAACTGCTTTTTCTACTTCTTTATTGAATTTTTTTAATACGTCATCTAAATTCTTTTTCATTCTTTATCTCCTATTATTTCTTTATATTTTTCTAAAATATCTAAACAAATTCTTTGATGATAACCTGCGTCTCTAATTAGTTCTTTACTTTCTTTTTCTAGCCATTCTATAAATTCTTTTTGTTTAGATACTAATTTATCATAGTCGTTAGCTTTTCCTTCTATTTCAGCAAGATAAAAGTCTTCGTAATCTGGCTCTATATCTTCTGATAATTGATTCATTAATCTAGTATTATATTTATTACTCATTTATTCCACCTCTTTGTCAATATTGTTTAGCCATACATCTAATTTTCTTTTAGCGTCTTCAACTAAATCCTCTAGCCAAATTTTTCTTATATCTTCCAATGGTATGAAATCTGTTATATAATCCTCAACTACTGTAGAATATATTGCATATAGTTCTTTACCTTTCTTTTTATGAAGTTCTCTAGCCATTATTTATTCCACCTCTTTTAAACCTAAAATAATATCTTTCTCATTTTTTAGTGTGTTTAAATTGGTTCTTAAAGTATTAAACAAAGTTTGTATTGATTTATCAATTTCCTGCGGTTTATCTGTTTCGAAGCTTTCTAAAACTGTTTCTTGATGTTCGATAAAATCTTCTATTTCTTTATTTAATTTTAAAATCATACGAATATCACTCATTTATTCCACCTCTTTTAAAATTCTTAATAAATCTGGTACTTGCCATTCATTTAGCATTAAAAACCTACCGTTATCAGTTAAATGTTTTTCTATATATTCTACTGCTTTATCTATTACTTCTTTATATTTATTAGCTACTTCTTCTCTTGCACTAACTTGGATTTTTAGTTTTAAATTTTCTTGTTGTAATTTCTCTAATTGTCTTTCTAAACTAACACAACGGATATCTTTATCTCTATATTGATTGACTAATTTATCATTGCGTTCTTTTAAATCTTTGATTATTTTATTATTCTTAACCATTTGTACCACCTCAATTCTAATATTTGCATTAGAATAGCCTTAAGTATATGTTCACTAATAAATCTCATATCATCATTTAATACTACTGTTTTAGTCATCAAGTTAAACTGTATATCCCATTCTGATTCATGATTCTTTAGATTCATATTTTTGCATCTAATTACATCTTCGCAACAGTCACCTTTTATATATTCGTAAGACCATCCACAATTATTAAACATTTCTTTAGCAGTCATATTCTATTCACCTACCACATATTTCATTGAATTAAATTGTTCGCGAGTTACTATAGATTCTACTTCATTATTAATTACAAAAATATATCTTTTAAAGAAAGGAATTTTAGGATTGATATCCTGATATACAAATTCTAATTTTAATGCTGTTACATCATAGGGATTGCCTATTTCAAAATTCCCTGTACAAATCTCTAAAACTTTATACCCGTTTACATAGTCATCAACTTCTGCTAAATCTATTAGTTCATAACTTGCATTTACAATATCTTCATCACTTATAAAAAGATAATCATTGTGCCAACTCACATATACAGCATTCTTTTTACTAGGTTCCCTAAATTCATTAATATTTGCTATCTTTCCTATGTATTGACAACTTTTATCATAATTTGTAAATCTTACATACATTCCTTTTTCTAATTTCATCTAGCACCATCCTTCAAAATAATCTTCTTCCCACATTAGTTTATACATAGGCTTTTGGACTTTCCTGTTACAATAATCCATAACCGTTTGATAGGATATATATAAATCTTTAGCTGCTTTCCTAGCAGATTGCCAAGTTTTAATAATTACGTTACCCTTAAGCATAATTACTTGCTTTGATTTTGACTTTGGCCCAGTCAATTTCCCTAGTTCCTGTATTGACAAAACTTTTAAATTTCTATAAAAATTATCTGAATTGTTTTTGTTGATATGATAAACTCTATCATTTCTATTCAATTTTTTTATAAAAGCATCGGCGACTAATCTAGCACAGTTCATATCTTTATCTTTTATTTTTACTAAATATAAATTATACTTTTTAAATGGAGTTAAATATCTATATCCATTTTTAAGTTTTTTTCTAAATCTTCCAAAATTTGAGACCTGATACCTATTGTCATGTTCAATATCTTTCCATTGTTCTCCTGCGTAATAACTATCTTTTTTCATTATTACCTCTATTTACCTTAGATATTATTTCTTTTAAACTATCGTTTTCTTCAGTTAATTTTTTTATAGTCTTTCTTAACTCTTTATTTTTTAACGACAATTGGAAATGTTCATTTTTCCAATAATCAGTCTTTGATTTTTCTTGTTTCAACTCTTCTTTTAATTTGTCATAATTAGCAATCTTTTCAGCATTTTCTATACTTATTATTTCTCTTGGCATTTTTTCAACCTCGATTCCAATTCATACATAAACTTTACCTTTTCGTTCCTATAAACTCGATTTTTACACCAACTGCATATTCTATAATCTAAGAATGCTGGCATAAATAAACTAGCACCGCATTTGCATTTAACAGTGTTATCAAAATATGTTTGCAATCTTTTGTCTTTCTTTCTCATATTCCCTCATCATTTTTTCAAATTCTAAGTCATCTAACGTGGGTATTCCTACATCTTTGCATTCTTGTTCTAATCCTCTAATGAGTTGAGTAAATTCTCTGCTGTCTAATTCATGGGTCCTTTTATAAAATAAGTAATATTCTTTATTTTCATCTGATTTATATAATTTTGCATAAGGGTAATAGCTACTCATATCGAAGCTCTTAGGAACTATAGCACCAGCTATTTTACCATTTTCATCGGTCGCTAAAGTTCCGTAAGAAGTATTGATATGTATTTTCATTTCCTCGTCTGATATTGCATATCCACTGTTCCGATTATATCTGGCTAACTCATTTACTAATTTGTGAAAATACTTATTCGCCTGCAAGCCTCGAACTGGCTTATATTCTTTAATCTCATAGACTTTAGATTGATCTAAATTAAATAAATACATAGCCAGCTCTTTTGGATTACCAGTTATTGTTTTCATTAGAATGGTAAATCTTCCGGCTAAGGTCGATTTCATTTCCAAATGATGCGTAAGGGTCTTCTTCAGCTTTTGATGAAGTTGCAACATCTGGCATACTCATATCATTAAATGTAGGTTCAGGTCTGCTATCCTTTGGTTTAGATTCCAAATATTCTAGACTATTTACTACTACATCATAAGAGTAGCCTTTGCTTCCGTCTTCTTTATCATAAGAATAAGTATGAAGCCTTCCACTTAAACCAATTCTATTTCCTTTCTTCATATATTGACTTAAATTTTCAGCAGTCTTATTCCAGCATACACAACTTATAAAGTCAGCTGAATCTACTTTGTTTCCGTCTTTATCCTTATAACTGTTATCTACTGCTAAATCAAATCTGCAATATGCTATATTTTGAGAATTATATTTTAATTCTGGATCTTTTGTTAATCTACCTACTAAATTAATTACATTCATTTTCTTTCATCCTTTCTAATTGTCTTTTTATTTTTTGTTTTATTATTTCACATATTTTCTGTTCTGTTATTGAATAATAAAATCTAAATTGTTCCAACATTACGTAGCAGTCAGCTATCTCCTCAGCTATATGCTCTTTTTGCTTCTTTAATGTTGTTTGATAATCTTGGTCGTTTGCATATTCTTCATAGTGCTCTAATTGCATTATTGCTTCATTTAATTCAAATACTTCACTTTGAAAATATTTTAATTGTGGTATTACACCGTAATGTTCTATAATTTTTAATAAATCATTCTTCATTTCTATCTTCCTTTTGTTTAAAATAACTAATTGTAGATTTAATATAACTTTCAGAATTTTCCAATTTTTCAATTGCATAATTATGATGAATACTTCCGTGTTCCACATATACTTCTAATACAGCAGATATTCCGATTAAGGAGTCAATCAAATCTTTTAAAAATGCACTATCACGTGAACCAGTTTCGTAATATTCGTCCCAAACTGCCATATAATTATTTAAAATTTTATTTAATTCTCTTTGTAAACCATTTCTAGTAATTTCTCTATGATCTAATTTCATTACACTGCCTCCAAGCAACTTTGAAATTCTACAATCAATTCTTCATCTTCTTCTTGAATTTTTATTAAATACTCTTGAACTTCATTAATGATTTTTTCATAATTGCGTTCATTTTTTATTTTAGATATATATGTTTGATATCTATCTTCATCACCACAAACTTGGGAATAAAGTAAATACAAATCACTTAATACTTTATATTGTCTTCCATTACGATAATTAGACATATAAACATCTGTTTTTCGATTGTTATTAATATAATTGTCTATATAAACATCTCGAATATCGCGATTTGTAACTCCCTCATTATCGAAAAATGATTCTGCTATTTCTCTTAACATATTTTCTTCAGCATCCGCTCCATTTTTTATAGTCAAATAACCATCTTCTTCAACTATATAATCCCAAGTTTCACATCGTTCTATTAATCTAAATACACATCCATTAATTTGTTTTTTTAGTATTTTAAGATTTCCATTTGTTAAACTATAATTAAAACACTCTTCTCTTTCACTACCAGCATGATCTAATAAAACATCAAACGATATTTCCTTATCACGAGTATCAATGCTAGATAATCTTATTTTGAAAATAAAGTCTTTATAAACAAATAAAGTCCATTCTTTATCCCATAATTCTTTATCTAAATAATTTTTAATTATAAAACTATAATCTATGTCATATACTTTTATTGCTAAATTCACTTTTATCACCTTCCTATATCATAATTTTCTAAGCATTGTTCACATACTTCACCAATTCCACCATGAACCATTCCCTCTGTATCTATTAATTCATCTGTTTCTTCACCACATATTGGACAGACTATTTCTTCTTTTTTCATTAATACTTACTCTCCCAATATTTACAATACATATCGTACAAATCATTAGTTTTAAGCCAAGCAATAAAATTGTCTATTAATTGATATAAATTCAAGTTCATATCTTCTCTCATATAAATTTCATGAAATAAATTTATTTCCATTGGAGTTTTTCCTTTTTTATAATTATTAGTTATCACATATTCAAACTTCCTTGCTTCTGGGCATAATTCAAAGTATATATGATGTTGATATGAACTAAAGAAACTTCCAACTTCATAACTTCCTTTATATTTGTAATCATATATTGTGCCAGCTTTCAAGCAATCAAGAATACCATATAAAACATAGATTCCCGTTTTTGTTGTTATATTTTTAGATAGTTTTACTTGATAACAACCACCTTTAGTTGGTCTATAGTTTTCTGTCATAAACTCTTCAAAATCAAAACCATTTTGAATTGCTTCAGTTATTTCCATAGGCTCTTTGGAAAGGACTCTTTTAAAGTCCTCCAAATTACCATATTCATTATTTGGACTTATTGCATAATGCCAACTATTCAATAGGCTTGCTGTTATCAGATATTTCTTTTGATTCATCCTTAACCTCTACTTTTACATATTTCTTTTGGTCAAAATCCCACTTCATATTTAATGAATCTAATTTTTGCTTAAATTGATGCTTTAGTTCCTTTTCAGAAGTTAATACATGATTGGCATTTTTAATTTGTTCCATAACTACATTAACTGTATCTTCTGTCATATTTTCTATACTAGGACTTATCTCATTCATAACTTTCTTATATTCTTCATTTTGTTCTTCAAAATATTTTTGTTCTTCTTCAATATTTTGATTAACTTTATCAAATAGCCTAGTTAAGAAATCATTTGGTGTACTATTGTCTAAACTTGGAATATCAATTATACCTTTAATACCATGTGTTCCCTTAGCATAATATCTTTCACAATTGTCAAATCCAATAGTTCTCTTTCCGTTATACATTTCAACAAATCCACCTAAATCCATTGGTTGCCACACATTGTCTTTTGTGCTACCTTCAACAAGTATTCTTAACTTAGTTGCTTCTCCATCTTTATCTTCTTTAGCATGAAATATAACTACAACATTCTTATTTAATTGATAAAATGCATAATCCATCAATCTTTGAAATTCTTTTCCTACTGCACCATAGCCTTTAATTGAAAGTGTTTGACCATCTTTTTGCCCATTTTTAGAATCTTTTTTAATCACATAGGGTTTCATTAAGTCTAAAAGTTTTCCGCCAGTATCAAACACTAATGTTTCATAATCACTTAAATCTCCTTTTAAATCATTAAGTAATTCTTCATATGTTTCTGGTTGAGTAAAATCTTTTCTATTTCTTGCAGCTACTCTATCGATTCCTCTATCAACATCTATTAATAATGGTTTAGGTGATGATAATGCCAATGTCGTTTTCCCTATACCAGGAAATCCTGCAAGCAAAAATCTAATTTTCTTTTTTGAAGTAACTACTTCATTTGGTTTTTTTATCATTTCAATTCTCCTTTACTTTCTTTATAATTTTGCTAGTAGTAGCACTTCGTTTAACTCCCACTTTTTGCTTACTAGGCGTTCTACCACTATTAACTTTTTTTACTGCATAACGATCTGATTTTAAATCAGCAATTTCATCAAGTAATTTTTGATTAGTCTCAGAAGACTTCTCTTTTTCTGATTGAATTATAGTTGCTAATTTATAAGTATAATCGTAAAGTTTTTGATTATATTCTTTCTCATTTGCTAATTCTCTTTTTACCGATTTTAATTCTTCTTTGAGTTCGGTAATAATTAATTCCTGATTATGAGCATCAACTTTAGCATTTTCTAATTCGCATAACTTATCAAATGCAAAATCCAACTTTTTTAAACAATGTTTTGAAACTTCTTCAATTTCAACAATTGCTTTATCTTTCACTAATTCTTTTTTTAATTTAAACATTTCCATTTCTCCTTACCGATAACCCTCAATCTTACGAATAATAGCCCCTATTCTAACCAATTGTAATTCAATATTTCTTGTTCTTCTTTTGACAGACTTTGCTCCCTTGTAGATGTAGCATTTGGCTCATTAACACCAACAATATCAGCAACACTCTTATATCCTTCACGTTTGTATCTTTCTAAAATTCTTTCGATATATTTCACATTAAATGCTTGTGATAAAACAGCTTCGCTAACTGCATACCGAGTCAGCTCGGTATCTTCCCAACTAAGAATGCGTTCTGCTTCTATACCATTAATTGTTCTTCCAAAACTCTTTTCTACAAATTCTAGCAAACTTTCGTCTCCGTTTCTCTCGTTCCCATATCGTCCGTTTGCATCTTCTTTTTCCTCACGAGCGTTTATTTCATTCTTTCTAGTAGTAGAAGATATATTTATTACATTCTTATCTTTATTGTTTGTTATCACTTGTTTATCAGTTGTTTCGCAGTTGTTTATCACTTGTTTATCATTTTGTTTATCAAAATCTTGATATAAATCCCAATTTACTATGGTAATTAGGCGATTTTTATTGCTCGTTTGTTGCTCAATTTGTTTATCATTTTCAAACAACTTTAATGTTCTCTGCACTTTATCCTTGTTAATTTTCATTTTTTTGCTTATTGAAATAATTCCAGTTATCAGTTGTCCTGGCTTTAAAGCAATTCGTTTCCCTTTGAACATTACACTTTTTTCTTTATGCGTAGCATTAAGCAATAAATATATCCAAACTGCCAAACATTCAGTATCTTTCATTACAATCGGATTATCAAGTATTTTTCTGTATAATTTAATATAGCCATTATTCATTTCATTGGTACTCCTCCGATCGTTTGATTTTTATTATCATTTTTGATATAATTCTCTAGTAAATAATTTTTGTTTGTTATTTACTTTGTGCTATTCGGACCAGTTCTCCATTAGCACTTTTTGTTTGATTTAAATTTTCAAATCTCGCATTCATCAGTAAGATCATTACTACTATAACTGAATAGAAAAACATTAAAGGCAAATATTTACTTATTATTTTTTTCATCCTTTTTATCTCCTTTCCACGTTAATTTAATTTCAACTCCGTTTTGCTCAGCATAAAGACCTATTAGTATCTTTATGAAATTATGTATCTGAGCCTCAGTCATTTCAATTTCCATAAGTTCCTCCTTATTTAAATTTATGTTTCTTTTTGTCGAAACATTTGTGGTTGATTGCTTTTTTTATTCAGATGCCTAAGCGAGAGCTAAAATGAAAAATAGTATTCGTATTAACAGCAACTTACGATAGGATTAAGAGAATTTTTAGCCCTCTCGTAGACACCTGAATATATTCCGCCATAATTCGCAGTTTTTGGCGGCATTTTGTTTATACATGCCAATTTGACATATATTTGTTCCCTAATTTTCATATTAATTCCCAGATTTTTCCTGAAAATGTTTGATTTTATAACTATTATTTGATATACTTTACTCGTTAATTATGAAGGGAGATGATTTTTATCAAGCTTTTAATAATTAACTCCCTGGCTAATTGTTGAGATACTCTACAACCTATGGGGAACTATTTCTCTTTGAGAAGTAGCAGAGAAAGACAACTCCTATATTGTAGACAGTTACAGCTATGTGCTTTCAACACATAGTGCTGAATGAATGCCACCTATTGATATCATCGAACTAGTTATAAGTGGTGGGCATAAAATGTAGTAACTGAGTTAGTTTAAAACTCGCTATATTTTGTTTTGAAAGGACATTTTATAGTTGTTAGAAAAGATTAAATAACTAATTAAATGTTATTTGATCTTTTTATTTTGTTTAAATCTAAATCAAATGCTATCGCTATTTTAATCAATTCATCTGCAGTAAGCTTTCTTTTACCATTTAATGATAAATTAACTTTTGGTCTTTCAATGCCAGTTCTATCTGATACCTCTTGTTGAGTTATTCCGTTTTCCTTAAAGTATTTTTTTAAATAGTTAGATATCATATACTCTCCTATTCTTCTTTTATTTCTTATCCATTATTTTGATAAGACTATTGTCATAAACAATTTTAAAAAAAATATCTCTATTAATATTGTGAATTTCTAAAAATCTAGAAAGCAAACCCAAACTCATATTTTCTGGATTATTTTCATACAATGCCAATGTATTACGATGTATTCCAAGCAATTCGCTTTCTTGTTCCAAAGACATATTTTTAGAATTTCTAATCAACTTTAAGGCATTGCCTATTTGATTTAATTCCATTTTTTACCTCCTATCTGGCACCATTATATTATGACTATTGTCATTTGTCAATATAAAAATGCATTTTGTCTTAAAAAAATTGCATTTTGTCATTTTATGTGGTAATATTAATACAAAAGGAGGATTTTATGAAAGAAGAAAATTACTTTTCTAAAAACCTAGAATATTTAAGAAAAAGTAGAAATATAACTCAAAGCGAACTTGCTAACAAAATTGGAGTTGACCAGACAACAATCGGCAGATGGGAAGATGGTAATCGCGAACCAACGGTAGGCAATGTTTCAAATATAGCAAAATACTTTGGTGTATCTATCCCTAACTTATTAGATAAAGATTTATCAAAAGAATCCGATAATAAGATAGATGATAATATACAGGTTTTATTAGATGCATATCAAGGATTATCTGATAGTGATAAAGAATTTATGAAAAATATGATTATAGAAAGAAGAAAGCAAATAGACAAGGAACTAGGAGAAAACAATGAATGATAATATTAAAGCGATATTAACTGTTGGCGGTGTTATCATTGCTATAATATTACTAAATTCTTATATCAATTCAAAAAGCGAAGATAATGAATATAGCATAAAATTAAATAATGAAAAAATGACTGTATGTGGCCAAGAGATATACATAACAGATTACACTTACAACGATGAGATATTATTAGATGATTTAATAGAGGAAATAGAATATATTTGCAATAATTAATAGAAAGGATATGAGTTAATGATTAAACAATTACTTGAGGGGGTAATTGGGCAACAAGACATTTTAAATTACTATAATGCAACAATAACTTATATAGAGATGCCTTTAAATATTAGAGGATGTGTCCATTATTATAAAGGAATATATGATATATTGATAAATAAAAGATTAAGTTATTATAAACGTAAAAAGACATTGTTACACGAATTTGCTCATATTGAACTAAACCAATTGTGTCAATACGATAAAGACTTATTTGCCTTTCACATTAATAAATATGAAGATGAAGCAAGTCTATATATAAAGAGAATTTTGGAGGAACTATGAAAAAATGTAAATATTGTAAAAGTGAAATTGATGAAGAGGCAATAGTTTGCCCAGTTTGTAAAAGAAATCAAAATCAAAGAAGAAATATTAACATGATAATTATAATTATTGGAATAGCATTCATTTTATTTATAATTTCGCTTGTAGGGAAAGATACCGAAAAGATAAAGGATGAAATGGATGAAATAACAGAAGGATCTCAAGAGAGTCTTGAATATTGGCTAGGTCAATAAAAAAAGAGCCAGTACTGCGAATACTGACTCAAAATGGATTCTTATCCAATCAACCACGATTTAATAAGGAAATCCTCTTTAATTTTAACATAAAAGGACTTCCTTATCAATAAATTTGTAAAGAAAAGGAAGTGTTAAAATTGAATTTAGAACTAAATAAAATAATAAAAGTAGCTTTATATACAAGAGTATCAACAATACAACAAGTAGAAGAAGGATTCTCTCTTGAAGCGCAAAAAGAGCATCTGCTTAAATACTCTGACAATAATAATTATCAAGTATATAAAATTTACGAAGAATTAGGGCGAAGTGGAAAAAATATTAACCGACCTGCTTTTCAAGAAATGATGCAGGACATGCGGAATAAAAAATTTGAAAAAATCGTTGTTTTAAAGTTAGATAGAATATCACGATCAGTTGTGGATTTAGAAACAATTATTCAAGAATTGCAAAGCAATAACTGTGGTTTTGAAAGTGCATCTGAAAAAATCGACACAACTTCCGCTATGGGATTAATGTTTATAAGATTACTCGGAATATTTGCACAATTTGAAAGAGAAAGAATTTCAGAAAGAATAAAAGATGTATTTGCTGAAAAAATACAAAGAGGACTTGCTATAACAGGGTCACTTCCTTTGGGATACAAAATTGGTTATAATGAAAACAATGAAAAAATTGTTGTTAAAGACTTAGAAAAAGAAGAATTTGTAAATGCAATATTTGATACATATGAGACTACCTCATCTTTAATTAAAACTTGTCAATATCTTAATACTACCTACCCTAATTTTGTTTATGCCGGTGGATTTAACACAATAGATTTAAAGCGAATTATGTTAAACACCATGTACTATGGAAAATTAAAAGATAACGATAATTATTGCGAACCATATTTAACTTATGAAAGATGGAAAAAAATAAATGACATGAGAGAAAGCAAAAATATAAAAAATAATAAAAGACATGTTTATCTGTTTTCTGGTATCATAAAAGGTGCTTGCGGTCATAGGCTGGCCGGAACACATTTCATCAGTTCCAGAATCCATAAAACTATTAAGTATTCATATAGATGCAGTAAATATGCCCATTCAGGGCAATGTAAAAACTTAAATATAACAGAAGAGGCAATTGAAAGAAAGGTACTTGAAATGCTTCCTAAAACCATTGATGAATTTATAAATAATTACGAAAAAGAATATGTTAAAACAAACGTAAAAGATAATTCTAAAAAGATTAAAGAATTAGAAAGTGAAAAGAAAAGAATCATTAACTCTTACAATAAAGGTTGGATGTCGGAAAGTGATGCAGAAAACGAAATAGACAAGATAAATGAAAAATTAAAAAAATACAGTGAAGTACCTATTAAGAAAGATTATTCGTACTTAAAGGAACTTAAAAATCTAAATTGGATTGATTACTATAAAGGGTTAACTAGAGAAAATAAGCAATTATTTTTTCATAAAATAATAGACTTAATAACTGTCGATGTTGAAGCATATCGTGTAGGAAAAGAAGATTTTATAAAAATAGAATTAGTAAAATAAGTATATACACAACTATACTTTACCATTTCCACAGCAGGTATAAAGCATTACAGGTCTTGTATTACATACTATACAATTAGTTCCTCCTCCAAGCACTGGTCTATCGCAAGTTTGTAAACAGTTATCTGGACATGCATTTTCTTGTAATACTAAAATGACACATAGTATTTCATTAATGCAATTTCCGTTGCTGTTTGAATTTTGATTATTCATAAACTTTCACCCTTTCATGTACTTTCATTAATAATTTATGAATAATCTAAAAATAAGTGTCAACTACCATGCAATAAATTACATGGCTTGTATCAGGTGCTGGAAGCACATTTAATGAGTAAACTCATCCTATTATTTTAAAATTCTCTTCGTACTCATCCTGTTGATTCTCAATATATTCTCTTATCGTCGATTGTGTTACTGTGCCAACACTCCTTACAAAATATCCTGTTGCCCACAAAAGTTGTCCCCAATATCTCTTTTTCAATTCTTTATATTCACTCAGCAATACTCTTGATGTTTTTCCTTTTAATTGTTGAACTAATTTTGAAACTGATAATGACGGTGGACAACTAACTAGTAAATGAACATGTTCTTTACTTATTGCACCTTTTATTATTACCACATTCATACTATTACAACTTTGTCTTATTATTTCTCTCGTTCGTTCTGCTATTCTTCCACTTAGAACCCTATATCTGTATTTTGTTGTCCATACTACATGATACTCTATATCATATTGTACATGTGACGCTTTTCTCATTTTTGTTGCCCCCTGTCTAATTAGATTATATTATATACTCTTTTTCAGACGACGACAATAAATTGTCTTTAAATTCTTAACAATTTATGTGCTAAAGCACGTGGCCTGAACCTATTTTTCGTAACGGTCAACTAAGAACATTTAAACAAATTAAAATATTAGGTAAAACAAGTTGAAAACCAAAATGTAATTTGTTATATTATATATATGAGTGTTATCGAAAATAGTCGGGATTGCTAGAGAAAAAAGCGAGGTTGTAAATAACATTTGAAGAAAAAAGCAACATAACAAATTTTAAAAAGATTTTGTAAACATTTTTGGTGCTTTCAAAAAAATAAACAAAGTCAAATTAGACTATATGCTTTTGCTTTTTAATAAATATGATATGGGTGCAAAATTAGCAAAAATAAACGAACATACTGTATATTTCAAAAAAAGAAAAAGAAAAAAGATTATAAGAAAAAAGAAGTGTGAAATTGTGAAAAAATGTAAATATTGTAAAAGCGAAATTGACGAAGAAGCAATTGTTTGCCCAGTTTGTAAAAGAAATCAAAATCAAAGAAGAAATATTAATATGATAATTATAATTATTGGAATAATATTTATTTTATTTATGATTTTACTTGTTGGGAAAGACGTTGATGAAACAGAAGAAAATCTTGACAATATAAGAGATAACGCAGTTGAACAAAGAGATAATTGGTTAAACCCATAAAAAGAGCCAGTACTACGAATACAATAGAAAGGAAGTGAGAATAATGAACAATTGGCAACAATATCCCCAAAAAATTGATAATTGGGATTTAGGTATAGATTACGTTATGTTTATTGATGAAAACGGAAATAGTGAAAACATACAAAGTATTTTCAAAAAAATTGTTAACAAACAAGAAATAAGCGTTGACGAAAGGTATTTTACAATTACAGGATGCATTTTTGAAAGAAGTAAATATTCTATGATGAGAAATAGTGTCAGAAAGTTAAAAGATAAATATTGGACAAATGGCTTTTATTATGATACAAAGCATTGTGAGAATAGATATGTTTGCTTTCATTCTCGCGATATAAGAAAACATGACGGAGCATTTAACGATAAATTAATTGATTTTAAGAGTTTTATTAACGATTTAACAACTGTATTAGAATCTATTGATTGTAAGATTATCTCAATAACAATTGATTTAGAAAAATATATAAGGCAAAATTATTTAGATAATATCTACGAAAAAGCATTTGATTTATTATTAGAACGTTATATTTACGCAACCAAAAATAATAAAAAAGGAATAATAATGCTAGAGTCGCGTGGTAAAAAAGAAGATAAAATTCTTTTAAACCACATAATTGAAATAATTAATAGAAAAGGTCAAAAATTTATTCCGTCTTCTGAATTAAAAGAAAAAATAGTAGGCGTTTATTTTAATCCCAAGTGGTACAGCGGACATACATCAACTTTCGCTGGATTAGAAATAGCCGATTTATATTCATATCCTATTCATCAATTTATTAAATATAATAAAGAGAATCCGGCATTCTCTGTCATAAAGACTAAAATTGATGGGTATCCAAGCATTAATAAAAAAGGAATTAAAATTTTTCCATAAGAAAAGAGCGATATGAAAACCGCCCTTAACCGTCCGCGATACCACGAACCCCGAAGCATTCTCGCTTCCATGACTAAATAATACCACAAAAAGTATTATTTGTCAATTTTAGTATATGAAATATCATAAAAAATATACATACATTTATGAAAAAAAGAGCTAGTACTGCCAATAATGACTTAAAATAATTCTTATACAATCAACCACATATTCTATATTTTTTACATCTATTATTTTTCCAAAATTTATAGTATAATTAATTAAGGTGATATGAATGCAAATAATTCAATATATAATTATAGCCATAGTTTTGATAATAATATCTTTAGTTATAGTAAAACTATCTAAAAGAGATTTTAATATTGAAGCTAACAAATTAATTACCTACCTAGGTGGTAAAGACAATATTGTTAATGCTGAATGTAATATGTCAAGATTTAAAGTAATCTTAAAAGATGTATCCCTTGCTAACAAAGATGCTATTCAAAAACTTGGGGCTAAAGGAATCGTCGAAATTGACAATCAATTAAAAATTATATTTGGTAAAAATGCTAAACAACTAAAAAAGTATATCGAAGAAATTCTCTAAGATATACTTTTTTATATTCTTTCAATATCTAAAATATCTGTTATTCTAATTAAATTACCATCTAAAGTTAATAAATTTATATTAGTTTTACCAACTATTTCTTTTTCTACTACCCCATCTTTCAATGTAATTCTTACCCTACTTTTATAAACATGATTTCGTGATGCAAATATTTCATTAATTTTTTTATTTACATCAACTGGATTTATACTCCTACTATCCTTATCACTTCGAAATAGATCTTGCACGTTATCTATTTTTTTATTTATAGGATTAGCAAATACTTTTGGTTTATCCATCTATTCCACCTCACTATATTGTATGATAAATTTAAAAAATAAACACATACTAAAAGTATGAAAAAAGTTATAAACAGTCCATTACTATTATTTATACCTCTTTTAATAATTATGATTATCAGTTTTATGGATATGCAAAACGCCAAACTACTAAGTGATCTTTATGAAAAAAACTTAATAAAGCAAGTAATTTGGTACATCGCTGGTTTTCTAATTTTATTTATAATTAGCAAAGTAAATATCCATACTATTTTAAAATATTCTAAGTATTATTATTGGTTGTCGATTATTTTATTAGTTCTTGTTTTATTCTTTGGAAAAGAGACTAATGGAGCAAGAGCCTGGTTTAACTTTGGCATCCTTTCTTTCCAGCCTAGTGAACTCACTAAACTTACTTTAATTTTATATTTAAGTAATATAGCATCTCGTAGCAAACCTGATTTTAAGCTTATTTTAAAAGTGGCTATTCTTACCATCATTCCTTCAATTTTGGTGTTTTTAGAACCTGACACTGGAGCCATTATCTTTTATCTTTTAAGTGCTATAACTATTCTTTTCTTTGCTCCCATAAAAAAATATTGGTTTTTGATACTTACTGGAATAATCCTCTTACTTGGTGGTACTTTTATAGTACTTTATATTTATAATCGAGATCTTTTAATTAATCTAATTGGCACCAGTTTTTTCTACCGAATTGAACGTCTTATAACCTTCCAAACTGAATCAAGTTATCAATTAGAAAATGCTCTCATCGTAATTGGATCTGCATCCCTTTTTGGTACAGGCCTAAATAAAATATCTTTATATATACCAGAAGCCCCAACCGATTTTATCTTTGCCTTTACCATCGGTAACTTTGGTATTATCACTGGCTTTTTAATTCTCTTATGCTATTTACTAATTGATTTATTTTTAATTAATCAATATTTAAAACAAAAGAATAAAAAAATAAAACTAGTTTTAATTAGTTTTATTAGTATTTTTTTCTTCCAACAAATAATTAATATTGGCATGAATTTGGGACTACTCCCTATTATTGGTATACCCCTTCCATTCCTATCCTATGGTGGCACAACTATTATTATCTACTTTTTATTCTTAGGTATAATATTAAGTCTACTTAAGAAAAACTATTAATATGGTTGATAATAACTATAACTACTGCTGTAGTATGGTCCTGGATATGGACGTGGTGGCATTGGTGGATATGGTGGATATGAATATGGTGCTACATTATAAATTGGTCTAGGTCTTGTAAGCCCTACTGCTGCTCCTCCCACTAACGCTCCTGTTAAAAAAGGAAAAACAAATCTATCTTGATTAATTGGTCTTGGCCCCATATTACGATTAAATCTTGGATACATAAAGAAAACTCCTTTCACTCATAATGTATGAAAGAAGTTTTTTTTGTTTAGTTTAATCGCCTATTAAACCTAAATAATAGTTTTTCTTCCCCTTCTTTATAAGTAATACTTTTTCTTCAATAGCATCACTCTTAGTTATTGTCTTTTCTAAATCAGTACATTTAGCATTGTTAATACTTATTGCTCCCCCACTAATCATTTCTCTTGCTTCTCTTTTGCTACTAACTACTTTTTTATCGACAAGAAGATTTATTAAATTAGTATTATCACTTACATCAAATCTTGGTACATCATTGATTGATGAAATAATTTCATCAGCCTTTAAACTCCAAATCTTGTCTGAGAATAAACATTCACTAATATTTAATGCTTTATTGTATTCATCTTCGCCATGTAAGAAAGTAATTATTGCTTTAGCAAGTGCTTTTTGAGCCTTTCTTTCTTCTGGATGTTCTTTTACACTAACTTCCAGTTCATCTATTTCTTCCTTACTTAAGAAAGTAAGTTTTTTTAAATAATCAATAACTTTAACATCTTCTGTATTAATTAAATATTGATAAAAAGCATAACTAGATGTTTTATTGATATCAAGCCATAAAGCTTCCCCAGATTCACTCTTACCAAATTTAGTTCCATCAGCTCTTGTAATCAAAGGAACAGTAAATCCATAGCATTTAACTTCTGGTCCATGAATCTTTCTAATAAGTTCCAAACCTGATGTAATATTTCCCCACTGATCTTGACCACCTACTTGCATAGTCACACCATAATTTTCATACATTTTCAAAAAATCAATTGATTGTAAAATCATATAAGAAAATTCTGTGTAAGTTATACCAATATCTAATCTTCTTTTAACAGTATCTTTAGCAAGCATGTAATTGATATTAAAGTGTTTACCATAATCTCTTAAAAAATCGATTGCATTCATTTCTAATAACCAATCAGCATTATTAACTATTTGGATATTTCCTCCCAAAATTTTATTTAATTGCTTTTGAATACATTCAATATTATGTTTAACTGCTTCCTTGCTAATCATTGGTCTTTCAACGTTTGGTTTAGGGTCCCCGATTAAGCCAGTTCCTCCTCCTGCTATAAGAATTGGTGTGTGTCCAGCATCCATAAGTCTTTTAGCTGTTGCAATAACTGTACAGTAATGTCCTATATGTAGGCTATCTCCCGTTGGGTCAACTCCAATGTAAAACTTAAGTCCCCCCTTATTAATTGCTTCTTCCACATCTGGACTAGTTACATCATTGATAAGTCCTCGCCATTTTAAATCTTCAAATGTAGTCATTTTCTTTCCTCCCCAAAAATAAAAAAAGAATGGTCCCCAAGGAGTGCCTAAAAGCACGGTACCATCCTTATATTTCGCTTTATTCTTTTAACGCAAGATTACGTTTCAGCTCCGGAGTCGTAAATTCCATCATCGCTGATTGCACCAATTATAACACAAATTAAATATTTAATGCAAGCACTTTAAACACTTTTACAGGATAAACGCATGAAATTTTGAAAATGCGTTTTTTTCATGTATAATAAATAC